>Ga0302325_10000506_pt1 | contig 108272 bp, 102 predicted proteins | sample Palsa_T0_2_FD_201948 | JGI IMG/M metagenome (GOLD analysis project Ga0302325, IMG submission 201948) | Peat permafrost microbial communities from Stordalen Mire near Abisko, Sweden - Palsa_T0_2 | ecosystem: Environmental > Terrestrial > Soil > Palsa > Peat permafrost | place: Sweden: Abisko...
CCCGCGGTATCGACCATGTCGTCGATCAGTACGCAGGTCTTGCCGTCGACCTCGCCGATGATGTTCATGATCTTCGATTCGTTCGGCCGCGGGCGCCGCTTGTCGATGATCGCCAGTTCGGCATCGTCCAGGCGTTTGGCGATCGCGCGGGCGCGCACCACGCCGCCGACGTCGGGCGATACCACGATCAGGTTCGGATAGCGTTGGCGCCAGACGTCGCCCAACAGCACCGGCGAGCCGTACACATTGTCCACCGGTATGCCGAAGAATCCCTGGATCTGTTCCGAATGCAGATCGAGGGTCAGCAGTCGGTGCACGCCGGAGTTGCCGATCATATCCGCGACCAGTTTCGCGGTGATTGCCGAGCGCGTCGCACGCGGCCGCCGATCCTGGCGCGCGTAACCGAAATACGGCACCACCGCCGTAATGCGCGCGGCCGAGGCCCGGCGGCAGGCATCCACCATCACCAGCAGTTCCATCAGATGATCGTTGGCCGGCGGACTGGTGGGCTGCACGATGAACACATCGCGGCCGCGCACGTTCTCCATGATCTCGATGTTGACTTCGCCGTCGCTGAAGCGGCCGACCGACGCCCGGCCGATCGGCTGCTGCAGATGACGCGCGATGTCGTGCGCCAGAGCGGGATTCGCGTTCCCGGTGAACAGTGCCAGCGTTTCCGATTCCACGATCAGTGCTTCCTGGTCAAATCAACGTTGCCAATCAGTATTGGCTGGGGTGGAAGGATTCGAACCTCCGAATGGCGGGATCAAAACCCGCCCATAAGCTCTGTCAAAACAGTAACTTACTGATTTTTCGGAGCCGAGCATCCCCTCCAATCCCATCCATTCCCCGCTGCAGCCACCAAATTGGCCACCAGGCCCTCCGAGTCTATCCCGGCTCCTAATTTACGGCCGCGGATAATACACGATGGCCTAATCGCAGCCGGCTCGATTTCAACCCCGCGCCGCTCCTCACTTTCCCCCGCATAGCGGCCCTATCCCAGCTCTCCAGAGCCGGCACTGCGGATCAACTTCAACGATCAGCACCACTCTCGTCCATCATTGGAATAGAAAGCTGACCGATGCTCCTGCGTTCTCCTGCTAATATATTCCCGAGAATTCCCGATACGATATCGGAGGGAACTTTGGCCAAGTATACCGCCGCCTCTCCAGAGAGTTTGGAGCACCTGCCGGGCGCAAGCACCGCGGAGAAGCGCTCGCTGGCCCGCTGGTACGCCGCTGCACGGGCGGCTCTAGCGCACAACCGGCCGCTGACCACGGTTTTCGCGATGCCTGCTGGCCGCCACCTGGCCGGAGAGCTCTGCGCAGCCGAGTTGACCGCCCTGCGTGGCGTGGGTGCCTTCAAGAACGACGTGCCGGTCAATGCCGACAGCGACCCTCTCCTGCGCAGCCAGGCTCAGTACATGGCGTTGCTCGAGGAGAGTCTATCGGCTGCGGAAGCCGCCAAACTCCTCGGGGTGGACGTCACTCGGGTGCGCCAACGGCTGCGTGAGCGCTCCCTGTACGGCCTTGAGTATGAAGGGACCTGGCGCCTGCCTCGCTTGCAATTCGAGCGTCGCCTCGTAATTCCCGGTCTCGCCCAGGTTCTTAAGGCCCTCCCGCCGGATCTATTCCCGCTGGATGTCGTCGACTGGCTTCTGCTAGCGGAACCTGAGCTGCAACTTGAGAGTGACGCGGCCCCCCTGAGCCCCCGCACGTGGCTCCTATCAGGTCGCCCCATTGACGCTGTCGTGAAGGTGGCGCGCGACCTGACCCGCAGCTGAGTTGGGTGAGCAAGTTCCCGGAGCCGCCCGGCGTCGATGTGCTACGCCGGATAACCGCGCAGAGCATCGCGCTACCCGCCGGAACACTTCTTGCGCGAATTTACTTTGCCGCAGGCCCGCATCCGTCACGCTGGAATCAGTTTCGCCGTTTCGGACCCACAGCAGCACGTTGGGACCATCACCTTCCAGACATCGACGGCCACCCAACCGAGCAGGAGCGCGCCGTCCTCTACTGCGCGCCGGACGTGGACACCTGCGCGGCGGAGGTATTCCAGGCCACTCGCCGCATCGATCGGATCCGTGACGCACCGGCCCTTGCCATCTTCGCCTTGGAAGCGCCCTTGAACCTGCTCGACCTGCGCGGCGCATTCGCGACAGCCATCGGGGCCTCCACTGCGATCCATTCCGGCTCGCGGTCCCGTACGCGTACGTGGGCCCGCAAGCTATACGAGGCCTACCCTGATGTCCAAGGCATCCACTACGGCTCTTCGATGAATGGTCACGCACCTGCGATAGTGCTCAATGAGCGCGCGGCGTACGCGACGCCGGATCACCCGCAGTTTCACCGGGCGCTCAACGACGACCTGCTCTTGGAAGTGCTACAACAGATCGCCTTACATCTCTCCTACTCATTGCGCTGACGAACAAATAAAGCATCCATCAACGAAGATCGAACATGCATTGCAGTCGGGAGGCGTCGGCGCCCAGCCCAAACGAGGGGTATAACGGTGTAACGACCATTTACTTGACGTAGCCCTGCATGCCTGACGGCGCGGGTCAGCCAATGATGTGATCGATGACCAGGCGTATCGGTTTTGCTGAGCGCGGATCGACGATGGCCGGTGCGCTTTGCAGGTCGCCGGGCTGACTTGCGGCCGTTCCGACCATTGATACCCGCGCTTCGATCATCACTCGACCCGCCGTGGAGAGCTTGCGTTCCGGCAACATTGCGAGCGAATCGTCCAGCACGAATTTCAACGGCCATTGGCCGGTGTGTGTACGAATCACCGCGACCGGCGCGCCTGGCGAGTCAATCGACTTGGCGACGATAAATACCGTCAGTCCGGTAGCGACCTTCATTTTGAGAGAGTCGGCCACGCTGACCTCCCCGGTCACCTGCACCGGCGAGCCGCTCGCGCGCGCTGCCGCGTCCGAAGGTCTCGGCTCGCTCCGGTCCACATTGGCGTCTGCCAGTCGCCGGTCCTGGGCCAGATTGTCAGCGAAGATCCTGGCCTGGGTGGAACCCGCCGGACTCAACGCCAGCAGTTGCGTCCATGTCGATACGGCGCGTGCATAGTGTTGGTCGTCGTGCTGCGCACTGGCTTCGAGCCAGAGTGCCTTTTGGTTCGCCGGATCCAGCTCGAGCGCGGCCTCGATATAGCGCTGCGCGCTGGCATCAAACCTGCCCCCATTCTGCGAGGCCACCACGTCCGCATAGTCTGCCCAGCTCTGCGCGCTCATCTGTCCGAGCGTCACCAGTTGCTCATATGCGGACCTTGCCGCGGCGTAATTGCGGGCTGTTCTGGCCTGATCAGCCGCGCTGAGCAACTGCTGCGTCAGCTTTCGGCTCTTGGGGCTTGCGGGGAGTCGGATCACGCTTGGCGTGACCTCGGTGGCTGCGGCCACCACGCCGGCGGGCGCCGTGGCACCAGGCGTGGTGCTGACGGGATGATCCGCCGCCAGTGCGGCGAGAATCAACGGCCACTGTTCGCCGGCCTTGATCGGCATGGTGGTGGAGGCCACGGCGTGCCGCTGGCGCGCATTGCCGGCGTCAGCCTTGCGTCCCAGGTAGTCGTAGGTTTGCGCCAGCAGATCCCAGTCGGCCGCCGTACCGCTGCCATCGCGAAGCCGAGCCTCAAGCCGCGCGAGCATCGCATCGAGCGTTCCTCCCCCGTGGACCGGGCCGTGCTCCGCGCTGCCAGCGGTGACGGCGGCGGTAGCGGCCGGCCCTGCGCCGTTTTGACCAGGACCGCCGGGCCATGCGTACAGCAGCAGCACCGACACCGCCAGTATCAGCGCTGCGACAGCCGGCCACCTCAGGGTACGGATCGCCGGCCGTGCGCCGATGCGCGACAGCCAGCCCCGCATGATGAAACTCACCGCCAGCGCAAGCAGCAGTCCGGCCACAAACCAGGACACGTCGCGCGCGGTCATAGTGCAAGCTCGCTGCACACCGCGCCCGCGCACACGGCGTCGGACAGACTCACTAGCGCCGCAATCGAGGCGAACTTCGGTGAACGCGCCATCGGACAGCTCCTATCGATCCAAGACATCGTCGGTCAAGCCGTCAACAGATGCGCGGCAGCGGATCATCTTCGAGTTCATCGAGTACCCGCTGGCCACCGAACGCGGTATTCAGAATGACCTGCGCCGGACCGGGCATCACAGTGCCGATCAATGCGGCGCGGGGCGACACGCTACGCAGCGCCGCCAACGCGCTCGTGGCCGACTCTGGCGCGACGACCGCGACGATTCGGCCTTCGCAGGCCAGATACAGGGGATCGAAACCGAGTAGCTCACATACGGATTGCACCGCTTCGTTGACCGGTATCTGCACTTCCGACAGGTGAACGGCAAGGCCCGTGGCGCGGGCGAGCTCGTGTGCCACCGTGGCGAGTCCGCCGCGGGTCGGATCACGCATAAAACGCAGCCCGGCCGCGCCCAGCAGTGCCTGCGCCTGGGGCAGAACGCTGGCGGCGTCCGACGCCAGATCGCTGTGCAGGCCGAATTCCTCGCGCGCAAGCATGACCGCGGCGCCGTGCTCGCCAATTGGGCCGCTGACAAGAATGCAGTCGCCGGCACGTACGCGGTCCATCGCTAAGCACGCGCCGCGTTGCCGGAACCCGACCCCGGTAGTGGCAAGATAGATCCCGTCGCAGTCACCGCGACCAACCACCTTGGTATCGCCGGCGACCACCGCGACGCCGCAGTCGCGCGCTGCGTTGGCCAGCGCATCGACCACGCGGCGCAGCGTTGCAATCTCCAGGCCCTCCTCCAGGAAGACGCTCAATGTCATGAATCGCGGCACCGCACCGCTGACAGCAAGGTCATTGACGGTGCCATGCACCGCCAGCGAACCGATGTTGCCGCCCGGGAATTCGAGCGGCTGCACGGTAAAGCCATCAGTGGTCATGACGAGATCGCGTTCTAGCGGCAGCGGCAGCGAGACGGCGTCGGCATGGATGTCGAGCTGGGGATTGGCGAGCGCCGGCGCGAACAGCCCTTCAATCAATTCGCGCATCATGCGGCCGCCATTGCCGTGGGCAAGGCTTATATGGGTGTCGCGAAGCTTACGGGTGCGCGGCATGGCTGGCCGCAGCTTCGATTAGCTGCCCGTAGCTGATTCCGGCATCGTTGAGCGGCAGGCAGCGGGGGATCAGGACCTCGAAGCCGGCCGCCGTCAACAGCGCCTGCACGCGCTCAGTCAGGATGCGATTCTGGAACACCCCACCGCTCAGGCCCACGCGTGCGACGCCGCTCTGCTGGCGCACAGCGAGTGCCTGCTCGAACAGCGCCTGCGCCAGGCTCGCGTGCAGCAGCGCGGCACGTGCCGCAGTCGTGCGACGTTCATCGAGCATTGCCGGCAACAATGGCGCCCAGTCGCAGCGAAAGACCCCGCTCGCGTCGCATGACAGCGGCAGCGGCAGCGCCTGCGGCATGTCCGCGCACAGTGCCTCCAGGCGCATGGCTGCTTCGCCTTCGTAACTGGCACGCAGGCAGATGCCGAGCAAAGCGGCAGCGGCATCGAACAGCCGGCCGACCGCCGTGGTCGTGGGGGCGTTGATGCGCCGATCGAATGCCTTGCGCAGCACCGGATCCGCGAATTGCGCGCCGGCTGGCCATGCATGGCCGGATTCCCAGCATAGCGAGAGCGCCGAGCGCCATGTCTCGCGCGCGGCACGCTCGCCGCCCGGCAGTCGGAACGGCCGGAAACTGGCGACGCGCATCCATGCGCCGGGCCGACCCAACAACCCCTCGCCGCCCCAGAGCGTGCCGTCCGGGCCGAGGCCGACGCCGTCCCAGGTGAAACACAATATCGGCGCCGCACCCGGGTACTCACCCGCCACGGCCGCTGCATGCGCGTGGTGATGATAGACCGGCACCACCGGCAAGCCGGATTCGCGCGCCCAGCGTGAATTTGGAAAGTCCGGATGTGCGTCATGCGCGATGCGTAGCGCACGCACCGCGTAGAGTTGCTGCAGATCGCTCGCAACCTGGGCGAACGCCGCCCGGCCGCGCGGGCTACTCAGCTCGCCGATGTGCGGGGAGACGACGGCGCGCTGCTCCCAGGCCAGCGCGACCGTGGTTTTCATATACGCTCCGACGGCCAGTGTCGGCACCGGCATGCGCATCTGCAATTCGAGTTCCAGCGGCGCAGTACCACGCCCCAGGCGCACTGGCCGCATGGCGCCGGCGACGACCCGGACCACTGGATCATCCGCCGGGCGCGCGATCGGTCGATCGTGATGCAGGCATCCGTCGGCCACCTGGGCGAGCCGCACCTGGGCCTCCTCCGGTTCGGTCAGCACCGGTTCGCCGCTAAGATTTCCGGAAGTAGCGACCAACGCGGCGCCGAAATCCTGCAGCAGCATATGGTGCAGCGGACTGTAGGGGAGCATCAGTGCGATTTCGCGCAGGCCCGGTGACAGGCAGCCGGCGAGCCGCCTGTTTGGGCGCTGGGTTACGATCACGATCGGCCGCACGGCGTCGCGCAGCGACGCGGCTTGCAGGGGCGACAGTTCGGCCACGCTGCGAACATAGTCGAGGCCGTCCTGCCCGCGCCACGGCACCATGACCGCCAACGGCTTCGCTGGTCGTCCTTTACGTTCGCGTAGACGATCGACGGCAACCTCGTTGGTGGCGTCGCACAGCAGGTGATAACCGCCGACACCGCGCATCGCGATGATTTGACCGCGGCGCAGCGCGGCTAGCGCCGCAGCGAGCGCTGTTGCATTTCCCCGGATCTCACCCGTGCCATCGCGCCAGTACAGGGTCGGCCCGCAGACGGCACAAGCCAGCGGCTCGGCGTGAAAGCGTCGATCGTGTGGATTGGCATACTCGGTGGAACACTCCTGACATAGCGTGAAGCGATCCAACGTCGTATTCGATCGATCATACGGTAGCGCACGAAGCAACGTGTAACGCGGACCGCACTGGGTACAGTTGATGAACGGGTAACGGTGACGGCGCGCACCCGGGTCCTGCAGTTCGGCCAGGCACTCGTCGCACGTGAACAGATCCGTGGGCACGTGGACGTGCGTGCCGACGTCCGTGCCGCTGGCTAGAATCTGAAACTCTGCAATCGGCTCGACCAATGCCGCATGCACCTCAATCAGTCGTGCCCGTGCCGCCGGCGGCGCACGGGTCAGTAGCGCTTGCCCGAACAGCTGCAGCCGGTCGGACGGTCCACGAGCGTAGATCTCGACCTCCCCGCCCTGATTGCGCACCCAGCCGTGCAGCTCAAAGAGATGGGCCAGACGATAGACAAAGGGCCGATAGCCAACCCCCTGCACGCGTCCGCCGATACGCCATCGACGTGCAGTGCTTTGAGGTGCAACGACGGCACCTCGCTCGCGACACAGGGCGCCGGCGTTCATGCGCTCGTGGGCTCAAGGCGAACGGGACTGCCCGTGCGCCGATGCCGCGCCAGATGCCGCGGTGTCCAGGCCTGCGGCGTGCGGTGCACAAAGCGATGGCGAGCAATATGGTAGCTCGGGTCGAAGCCGTAGAAGTTCATGCGCATGCGCGCGAGCTCGTCGCTTCGGTAATCGGCAAGCGGCCGTCGGGCTTCATCCAGCGCGCGCCGGGCACGCTTTTCCTCAAGCGCCGCGGCGAACCGATCGCTGCCGGAGAGGTCGGCCGCATGACTGTCCACGTGCGCCTGGAACGCTGCCGCATCCGGTCCTGCATGACTGTCGATCAATCCGAGCGCCAAAGCTTCTGGGGCGCCGAGCGGCAGGCGCCCGGAAATGATCGCCTGCGCGCGTTGCGCGCCGATCCTTCGCGGCAGCGTATAGGTCCAGTATTCCGACCCGTACAGGTTGCCCATGTTGCGATAATGCGGATTGAGCACGATGCCGCTGCGTGCCAGCACGCGGTCCGCGGCCAGTGCCAGGAATACGCCGCCGGCCGCGGCATTGCCGCGCAGGGCCGCGATCGTCAAGTGGGTATCGGTGCTCAGGATATCGTGTGCGAGGTCGTCTATTCGATTGATGTTGTCCCATGAGGCATCGGCGGGGCTGTCGGCGGCCTCGATGCAATGCAAGTGCATGCCGTTGCACCAGAAGTCGGCGCCGCCCATCAGCACGATGACGCGCGTCGGGCGCCGGCGCGCGTGCGCATAGGCGGCGCGCACACGCTCGGTCTGGGCCGCGCCGAGTGCACCGTTGTAGAAATTGAAGTGCAGATAGGCGACCGCGCCGCGCTCCTGGTAGCGGATCTCGCCCTCATCTGACGGGCCGGCGGCGCCCAAAGGATCAGCTTCACTGCGCGGCAGGCCATCCGCCAGGGCGCCCAGTGCGATTACCGCCGGTCGCTTGAAGCTGCGTTGCGACTGCAGCATCGGTTGCAGCTGACCGATCCAGATGGCACCGTCGCGCGTGGCGCGGCAAATTGCCTCGTCACGGCGGGCTATGAGCGTGCCGGGCGGCCCGGTCAGGCAGCGCTCCGGATGCGCATCGAACAATCGGTAGCAGCGATCAAACAGCCGGTCCTCGAGCCCCGGAAAGCCGTCGGCGCTGTGGATCTTGCGCAGTACTGTCGCGCTGTCGTCACGACTCCAGTCGATGGCGCGCTGCGCCTGGCGCGGCGCGGATTGCCAGGCGCGCCCCGGTTGGTGCGCGCCGGGGACCAGCGGGCCGGCGCCGGCCGCGACGCGATCCAGCGCTGCTCGCACCGCTGCAACCGCCGCGTCGGTCACCTCATTTCGATACAGGCTGCTCTTGGAAGCGAAGCGCATCGCGAACGCCGTATTCGCCCACACCGGCCCTGCATCCAGCTCGGCGATCGCCTGCAGCACGGTGACACCCCAGATCCGCACGCCATGCAGGATCGCCCAATCGAGCGCCGCCGGACCGCGATCTCCGGGTGGCCCCGGATGCACGATCAGACACAGATGGCGCATCCACACTGACGGCGGTATCGGGCGTTTCAGGAATGGCGCGAGCACCACGTCCGGTTCAAACAGATCGACTGCCTCGCAGGTGACGCGCTCGTGGATGTCGAGTTCCACCGACAGGTCATGGCCAGCGCGAGTCAATTCGACATACAGCCGTTGCGACAGGCTGTTGAAGGAATGTACCAGCAGCAGGATGCGCATTCAGCGCGCCGCCTGCATCGTGCCGCGGCGATACTTATAATAGGCGGCGCACGCGCCTTCCGCGGACACCATGCACGAGCCGATCGGATCGCGTGGTGTGCAGCCGGTTCCGAAGATCGCACAATCGGTCGGTTTCTTCACGCCGCGAATGATTGCCGGGCACTGGCACGCCGCGTGCTCCGGCACCGGCAGCATCGGCAGGTCGAATCGGCGCTCGGCATCGAATTCCGCGTAGGTGGCCTTGATCCGCAGGCCGCTATACGCCAGCTCGCCAAGTCCGCGCCACTCGAAACTCGGGCGCAATTCGAACACATCGGCGACCAAACGCTGCGCCTTTTGATTGCCCTCGCGCGTGGTGCCACGGGTGAACTGATTCTCGACACAGGCACGGCCCTCGTTCAGTTGTCGAACCAGCATGAGTATGGCCTGCATGACATCGAGCGGCTCAAAGCCGGCGATGACCACGGGCCGCTGGTATTCCTGCGCGAAGTACTCATACGGCCGCGTGCCGATGACGGCACTCACATGTGAGGGGCCAATGAAGCCGTCGACGCGCACCTGCCCCCATTCGCGCACCTCGGGCGAATCAAGGATGCTTTGAATCGCCGCCGGCGTGACGACGTGGTTGCAATAAACGCTGAAGTTGCGCAGGCCGCGGCGCTGCGCCTCCAGTATCACGTGCGCGGTCGCCGGTGTCGTGGTCTCGAAACCGATGGCGAAGAACACCACCTGCCGCGCGGGATGGGCGGCCGCGATCTCGATGGCTTCGAAAGCCGAGTAGGCCATGCGCACGTCCGCTCCCTGAGCCCGTGCCTTGAGCAGACTGCGCCGGCGCGTTGCGGGTACGCGCAACATGTCGCCGTAGCTGACCAATATCAGTTCGGGCCTCTGCGCGAGCTCGATCGCGGCATTGAGCCGCGGCACCGCCAGCACGCACACCGGACATCCCGGTCCATGCACCAAGTGCAAATTGTGCGGCAGCAGGTCCTCAACCCCGTAGCGGAAAATCGCATGGGTATGGCCGCCACAGAACTCCATCAGGTGATATTCGCGCGCTGCATCGACCTCCGCGGCGAGTAGCCGGGCCAGCGCCGCCGCCGCCGCGCCATCACGAAAGCCGTGGATGTAGCGCATCGGCGCCCACGCGAAGATGGGAGGCGATCTCATCGAAGAGCGCCAGGGTCTTCTCCGCCTCCTCGATGTCGAGGCGTGCGATCGCGAAGCCCGCGTGCACGATGACATACTCGCCGATCGCCACCTGCTCGATGAGCGCACTCGATACGCGGGTGCGAATCCCGCCGATCTCGATCTCGATCCATTGCGCGTCCAGCAGCGCCGTCACCCGCACCGGGACCGCCAGGCACATGGGTCATCTCCCTGCAGTCGCGGTAATCTGTGCCAGCGGTGCAGGCTTCGCCGGCTGGTGCGCCGCCAGCTGTTGCTCCAGCCATTCCAGCCACGGGCCGATAGCCGGGGAGCGCCGCGCTGCCGTGTGCAGCATCGGTGTCTCGCGGCCCAGCGAGCGCAGCGCCGCCCACGCCCGCGCCGGATCGAAGTCGTCCAGCACCTCGAGCAGATCGGCCTTGCTGAGCAGCACCAGGTCGCAGGCGCGGAACATCACCGGGTACTTCGCCGGCTTATCGTCCCCCTCGGTGACACTGAGCAGGGCGACGTTGCGATGCTGGCCAAGATCAAAGCTAGCCGGGCAGACGAGGTTGCCGACGTTCTCAATGAACAGCAGATCTAGCCCCGCGAGCGGCAGATCGTGCAGCGACCGATGCACCATCTGTGCATCCAGATGACAGGCCGTGCCGGTGGTAATCTGCAACGCCGGCACCCCGAGCGCGCGGATACGCGCGGCGTCATTGTCGGTTTCCAGGTCACCCTCGATCACGGCGATCCGATAGCGATCGCGCAGCGCCACAATAGTGGTCTCGAGCAGCGCGGTTTTCCCGGCCCCGGGCGAGGACATCAGATTTACCGCCAGCACGCCATGCTCATCAAAGTGTTCGCGGTTGTGCATCGCGACGCGGTCATTCGCCGCCAGCAGATCCTGCAGCAACTCGATCACGGTGCCGCGGCCAGCGGCGTGTGCGAATGCTGGTTTCGCAGTTTCGGCATTCAGGGTGCAGCCACAGGTCTGACACATGGGTATTGCTCGCTGGGCCGATCAGTTGGCAGAGGCTGGCAGGGCTTCGGGCGCTTGCAATTCGACACGCCGCAGGCGCAATTCGTCGCCCGACACAAGTCGGGTGCGAAAGTCACCGCACACGGCGCACACCAGGCGGTTCGGTTCGACCCGTGAGTGCGCATCGCATCGCAGGCAGCAGATGGTAACCGCCGGGGTCTCTATCGATAGCAGTGCCTGGGCGGCGCAGCCGCCGGCGCGAAGAACGGCAAATGCACTGGCGAGCAGGGCCGGTTCAACGCCACTCAACGGACCGACCTCGATGGTGATGCGCCGGACGATACTTGTGCCGCGGTTCATGGCAATGTCGGCGACCTGCAGCAATAGGGCTTGGCAGACAGACAATTCGTGCACGCGGCGAGCTTATCGCATCGGAAACGACGCTTATGTACGGTAACGCACAGACTAGGTACCGAGACGGGTGCTCAGATTTTGAAAACCCGGTGGGATTCGGTGGTGACTTTGCGATCAGCGCCAGACAGGAGCGGATTGAGCCCGGCCCCAGCTGCCGGCAGCGGGCCTTCCTGGGCGCCTCCCGCAGCACCGATCGCGCTGGTGCTTGGCTTCGGCAATGTGTTGCTGAGCGACGATGGTGCCGGTGTCAGATTGGTGGAGCTGCTGCGCGCTCAAGTCGGTCCGGGCGTGGCGGACTTCGTGGATGGCGGCACGGTGGGCTTCAGCCTGTTGCCCTATTTTGAGGCAACGGACTCGCTGCTGGTGATCGATGCCGCGGAACTTGGTATTGCGGCAGGAAGCATCGGTCTGTTCGAGGACGAGGCAATGGATGGGTTTCTTCGCAGCCCTCGCCGGCGTACGGTTCACGAAGTGGGTCTGATCGATCTGCTCGATATGGCACGCCTTGAGGGCTGTCTGCCGCGCCGCCGTGCGCTGCTATGCATTCAACCCTGCCGCATCGACTGGAGCGAGACGCTTTCCGCACCAGTTACCCAGGCGTTGCCCGAGGCTACCCGGCAAGCCCGTTGGCTGCTGCGGCGCTGGGCGGTTACGTGAGCCGCCTGACGGAAATCCCGATCCGGATCGAGCCCGCGCTGCCGGCCGGTGGGCTGGGCGGCGGAGTCGCCGCGATCCTGAGCGAATTGGCGAATCTGCTACAGCGGCTTGCGGACGTGCAGGAGTGCGCGACCATCGACGTGCGCAGCCTGCCGATGAGCCCGCAGGACCGCATAGCACTGCAACATGCGTTGGGAGAAGGCGAAGTCCAGGCGACACTGGACGCGCAAGGGCTCTCCAGCATTCGCGAGACGCGGGTCCCGGGCATCTGGTGGGTCGAGCATCGCGATCGTGACGGGGAGCTGATGGCCGAGTCCATCGAGGTGACCCGCATGCCGCAGATCCTGATGAGCGATACCGATGAGATCGCCGCCGGCGCCCGCGCACTACGCGCGCAAATCACCGCCTCTCCCGCGGCGCGCACACGCCCGCAGATGCCATGACCGCGCCCGCCAACAGTGAGATCACGGTCGGCGAGATGCTGCGCCGACACGGCATCAGTCGCCGCGGTTTCATCAAATACTGCAGCGCCGCGGCATCGGCGATGGCGCTGCCGCCATCGATGGGCGTGGCAATGGCTGAGCGGCTGCGCAACGCGCCCCGGCCGTCAGTGGTGTACCTGTCGTTCCAGGAATGCACCGGCTGCCTGGAGTCGCTGACCCGATCCTTTGCCCCGACGATCGAAAACCTGATTTTCAACATCATCTCCCTGGACTATGACGACACATTGATGGCGGCGGCAGGCGATGCGGCCGAGTCGGCCCGAAACAAAGCCATGCAGGACAACTTCGGCAAATATGTGTTGCTGGTGGACGGCTCGATACCGACCGGGGCTGGTGGCGGGTATTGCACGGCCGGCGGCCGCAGCGCTGTGGATACGCTACGCGAGGCCGCCAAGGGGGCCGCGGCGATAGTGTGCGTCGGCACCTGCTCGGCGTTTGGCGGTATTCCGTTCGCCGATCCCAATCCGACCGGCGCCTGGCCGGTCACGGCAATAGTCGGGGACAAGCCGATCATCAATGTCTCCGGCTGCCCCCCCATCCCGGAGGTCATCACCGGCACGCTGTTGCAATTCGTGACCACCGGAAAGGTCCCGGACCTGGATGAACACCTGCGCCCGAAAGTCTTCTTCGGCAACACCATCCACGACCGCTGCTATCGGCGACCGTTCTTTGACGAAGGCAAGTTTGCCAAGTCCTTCGACGACGAGGGCGCGCGCAACGGCTGGTGCCTTTATGAGCTCGGCTGCAAGGGACCCACCACTTATAACGCCTGCGCGACGCTCAAATGGAATGGCGGCACAAGTTTCCCGATCGAATCCGGACACGGCTGCCTGGGCTGTTCGGAACCCGGGTTCTGGGATAAGGGCAGCTTCTACGCAGCGCAGTCCGCAGCTGCCTGGGGCAAGGCCGGAGAATCCGCGCCACTGCAGGTGCTGAAACTCACCGCAGCGGCCGCGGCCGCCGGCGCTGTCCTCGGCACCGCATCCGCCGGCGTCAGTCGCCTGCGACAGCACCGCAGCGAACAGCACGCCGGCGACCGCGAATCTAAAGGAGAGTGACAGCAATGGATCTTTTAGGCTTCGCGCGCGGACCGGCACTGAAGGTCGCGATCGCAATCTTTTGTCTCGGCGTGGCCTGGCGCATCGTCGGCTTCGGCCTGCTGCGCATCCGTCGCGATTTGAACAAGCCGCGCGCCCCGATCGCCAAATATCTGGTCGGTGGTCTCGTCACGGTGGGCTCGCGCTCCTGGCCGCATCGGGAATTCATCGGCCGCACCGGCGCCGGGGAAGCCCTGGGCTACAGCTATCATCTCGGCCTGTTTGCCGTCGTGCTGCTGTTTGGTCCGCACATCGCGTTTCTCGGCAGCTTGTTCGGCATCACCTGGCCCGGGCTGCCCAGCAGCCTGATCACGGTGATCTCGGTACTCACGCTAACCTTGTTCGTTGCGGTGCTGTTCCGGCGCGTCACCAACCCGGTGATGCGCATGCTCTCCAACTTCGACGATTACTTCAGCTGGTTGGTCACGATGCTGGTACTGGTGACCGGGCTTGCGGCGACCGCCCACTTGAGCGCCCCCTACCAGACCTTGCTGGCGCTGCATATCTTGAGCGTTGACCTGCTGCTGGTGTGGTTCCCATTCGGCAAGCTGATGCACGCCTTCTATATCTTCCCGTCCCGCGCCCTCAATGGCGCGATATTGGCGCGCAAAGGAGCGACTTCATGAGCATCCCGGCAGCCGACGTCGGCGCCAGTCTCGCACCCGCAGAGAACCGCGATCGCGAGGCGCGCGTCGCCGGAGCCATGAGCGGCTTTGCGCAGGAGATCGGCGCGCTCAGCGCCTTCCGGCTGGAGTCGTGCATCCACTGCGGCATCTGCGCCGACGCGTGTCATTTCTATATTGCGACCGAGGATCCGCAGTACACCCCGATCTGGAAGGTAGAGCCGTTCAAACAGGCCTACAAGCGCGAGGCAAGCGCCTTCGCCCCCTTATTCCGGCTGCTGGGCCTGAAGCGCGAGGTGACCGCGGAGCAGCTGGCGCAGTGGCAGCACCTGCTGTTCGACAGCTGCAACATGTGCGGTCGTTGCAGCCTGATCTGCCCGATGGGCATCGACGTCGCGGCGCTCATCGAGCAGGCGCGCCATGCGATGTTCGACGCCGGGCTTGCGCCGAAGGAGCTGTACCTGAAAGCGCAGCACCAACGCGCCACCGGCCAGCCCGAGTCGAGCGCGGAACCCTACCGCGAGCAGCTGCTGGCCATCGGCGAGCGCTTTGGTGTGCAGATACCGCTCGACCGGCCCGAGGCGGATGTCATGTTGTGCGTGCCCAGGACCGACATCGAGCATTACCCCGCTGCCGTGGCAGCGCTGGCGCGTGTGATGCAGCACGTGGGGGCGAAGTGCACGTTCCGCAGCGATGGCCTGGTGGCCGAGAACTACGGCTACTATGCAGGCGGCAAGGACTGGCAGCGTGAGATCAGCCGGCGCCTGATCGATCAGGCGATCGCCTGCAAGGCGCAGATCCTGCTGGTTCCAGAGTGCGGCCACGCCTACGCCGCACTGCGTTGGGAGGCGGCCGACCTGTACGGCAAGCCGCTGCCCTTCAAGGTGCTGCAGGTGACTGAATACCTCGCCGCGCAGCTGCAGGCCGGCCGCCTGCAGCTCAAGGCAGCCGCCGTGGGCGCCGCCACCTTCCAGGATCCGTGCGAGTCGGCGCGCAAGGGCGGCATCCAGGAGGCGCCGCGGGCGCTGATGAAGGCCATGGGCATCGAGCTGCAGGAGATGAAGAATCATGGTGGTTTCAGCTTCTGCTGTGGTGGTGGCGGCGGCGTGCTCGACATTGAGCGCGCAGCGCCGCTGCGCTACCGCACCATGGAGAACAAGTTGCGTGAAATCGATGACACCGGCGCGGCGACATTTCTGACCAGCTGCTCGGACTGCCGTCGCACCTTTGACGATGCCCGGGCTCACTTCGACTGGCAGAAGACGCCGCACAGTCTGCTGGAACTGGTGGCGGACAATCTGATCGGAGCAGGGAGCCAGGCATGAATGCCCAGACCATCGTCGTCGATCCGGTGACGCGGATCGAAGGGCATCTGCGCATTGAGGCGGAGTTCGACGGCTCGGTAATCACCCGGGCCTCCAGTTCCGGTACCATGGTACGCGGCATCGAGATCATCCTGCAGGGGCGCGATCCGCGCGACGCCTGGGCGTTTGCGCAGCGTATCTGCGGCGTATGCACGCTGGTGCATGGCATCGCCTCGGTACGCGCGGTCGAAGACGCGCTCAAGTACGAGATTCCCGCCAACGCCCAGTTGATACGCAATCTGATGATCGGCACTCAATTCGTGCACGACCACGTGATGCACTTCTATCACCTGCATGCGCTCGACTGGGTGGACGTCGTCTCGGCGCTGAAAGCCGACCCGAAGGCGACCTCCGCACTGGCGCAGTCGATTTCCGCCTACCCGCGCTCATCGCCGGGCTACTTCGCCGATGTCCAGGCGCGCGTTGGTAAATTGGTCGAATCCGGCCAGCTCGGCATATTCGCCAATGCCTACTGGGGTAACCCCGGCTACGCGCTGCCGCCCGAGGCCAACCTGATGGCGGTGGCGCATTACCTGGATGCATTGGCCTGGCAGCGCGAGGTGATCCGGCTGCAGACCATCTTTGGCGGCAAGAATCCGCATCCGAATGTGCTGGTGGGCGGCGCCCCATCGGCCATCAGTGTTCACGCCGGCCCCGGCACCGGCAGCACCGCGGTCAACGAAGTCGGCTTGCAGAAAGTGGCCGCGATCATCGAGCAGATGCAGGCGTTCGTCGACCAGGTCTATGTACCCGACGTGCTGGCGATCGCCTCGTTCTACAAGGACTGGTTCAAGACCGGCTACGGCGAGGGCACCGGCAACTTCCTGACCTATGGCGATTTCCCGTCCACCGGCAGCCAGGATCCGAAGACGTTTCTGGTGCCGCGCGGTGCGATTCTCGGGCGCGACCTGTCCCACATCCAGGATGTCGACCTCACGGCCGATGCGGACATCCAGGAGTTCGTGGCGCACTCGTGGTACGACTACAGCGGCGGCAAGGATGCCGGTCTGCATCCGTATCGGGGTGAGACGCGCTTGAATTACTCGGGACCTGCGCCTCCGTACCAGCATCTGGATACCACGGCCAGCTACTCCTGGCTCAAGTCACCGCGCTGGAAGGGCCACGCGATGGAGACCGGACCCTTGGCGCGCGTGCTGATGCTGTACGCCGCCGGTCACGAGCCGACCCGGGATCTTGCCGACAAGTCGCTCGCACAGCTCGGGCTGCCGCTGGAGGCGATGTTTTCGACCATGGGCCGCACCGCCGCTCGGGCGCTGGAGTGCAAGATCTTCGCCGACTCGATGCCGCAGTGGTATGCCAGCCTGATGGCGAACATCAAGGCCGGCGACGTACGCACCTTCAACTCGGCGCTGTGGGAGCCCTCGAGCTGGCCTCGGCATGCCCAGGGCGTCGGATTCGTCGAGGCGCCGCGAGGCTCGTTGGCCCACTGGATTGTGATCGACGACGGCAAGATTTCCAATTACCAGGCAGTGGTGCCGACCACCTGGAATGCCGGTCCGCGCGATGCGTCCGGCACCGAGGGGCCATACGAGGCGGCACTCAAGGGGCACCACCTGCAGGATCCCAAACAGCCGCTCGAGATTCTGCGCACGATCCACAGCTTCGATCCGTGCCTGGCCTGTGCGGTTCACGTCATCAATCCGGACGGACAGGAGTTGATTCGAGTCCGGGTGCAATGACCGATCTGCTGCTGCTGCATGCCCCGAGCGTCTACGACTTCCGGGAACGGGCGATCCTCTACGGTCCGGTGAGCGACATGGTGCCCTCCTCGACCGTGTTCGAGATGTACCCGCTCGGCTTCCTGACCATCGCCAGCTACCTGCACGATCGGGGCATGAAGGTGCGCATCGTCAACTTGGCGCTGCGCATGATCAACAGCCGGCGCTTCGATGTACGCCGTTTCCTTGCCCGCCAGCAGCCCAAGGCGGTAGGCATCGATCTGCACTGGCTGCCGCACGCGCACGGCGCGCTGGAAATCGCCCGCATCGTCAAGGAATTGCACCCGGAGGTGCCGGTGATCCTGGGCGGCCTGTCATCCTCGTATTTTCACCGCGAGTTGGTCGGCTATCCACAGGTCGATTACGTGCTGCGCGGCGACAGCACCGAGCCGCCGCTGCATCAGCTGCTGATTGCTCTGCAACGGGGCGAGCCGGTCGACCAGATTCCGAATCTGACCTGGAAGGACGCGCACGGGGTGTATGTCAATCCGCTGACGTTTGTGCCGATGAGCCTGGATTACGTCGACCTGCGCCCCGACCTGATGGTCGAGATGGTGCTGCGCTACGGTGATCTGGAAAGTACGCTGCCGTTCAACGGCTGGTGGAACAATCCGATCACCACGGTGTTCACGGTCAAGGGCTGCGCTTTCGAGTGCGTGACCTGTGGCAGCTCGCATACCAGCTGCACGCAGCTGACCAAGCGCCAAAAACCAGTATATCGCGGCGCCGCGAGCCTGGTCGCCAATATGCAGGCCATCTGTCGCCTGTCGCACGGGCCGATCATACTGGTCGGCGACCTGCTGATGGCCGGCCCTGAGCACGCTGCGGAGGTGCTGGAACTGCTGCGCCAGGCGGACCTGCCCAATACCATTGTATTCGAGTTCTTCGCGTTGCCGCCGGCGACGTTTCTGCAGGACATCGACCGCTGTGTGCGCAATTGGAGCATGGAGTTCAGTCCCGAAAGCCATGAGCAAGCAGTCCGCGACGCCCAGGAAGGCGAGTCGGGCTACACCACCGAGACCATGGAGGCGCTGATCCGGGAAGCACTGCGCCTGCGCTGCATCCGCATCGATATCTTTTTCATGATCGGGTTACCGGCGCAGACCACCGACTCGGTCCGCGCCACCGTCGAGTACTGTGGACATCTGTTCGAACTCGGCGACAAGCGGCTGAGCTGCTTCATCTCTCCGATGGGTCCGTTTATCGATCCCGGCAGCCGGGGGTTCGAGGACCCGGAGCGCTTCGGCTACCGCCTGTTCGCCCGCACGCTCGAGCAGCATCGTCAGCTGCTGATCCAGCCGACCTGGGAGCGCATATTGAACTATGAGACCAGGTGGATGACTCGCCGCCAGCTGGTCGATGCCACCTACGATGCCGCCGGGCGGCTGAACGAGCTGAAGGTGTTGCACGGCCGCCTCTCGCCGCGCCGTGGCCGCCGCGTCGCCCGCAGCATAGCGGCAGCGCGTGCCCTGCGGGCCAGGCTCGACGCCGCGATCGCACTTGGCAACCTGGACGATGTAACCGCGACACTGAAAGGCGAAATTTCACGCTTCAGCGCCTCCACCGTGTGTGACAAGCGCGAGCTTTTCTGGCCCCGCCGGCTGTTTAATTTCAGGGTCACCGAAATTGTGCGCATCCTGCTGCGCTACGGCTCGGAGCGCGCTCGTCAGTCCGGGTGGTCCGCTCAACCGCCCTGAGGCAGGGTGTGCGCCACGCCCCGGTGGCAGTCGATGCAGGTCATGCCGCTGGTGGCCAGAGACTGATGCGCGCTGACGGCCTCCGGCGGCTGCTGCGCAAACGCCATCGCGGCGGGCGTATGGCAGCTGCGGCACTCGGCGGAATCGTTCGCCTTTAATTCCGCCCATATCTTCTGCGCCAGCTGCAGGCGGTGGGCTTCGTACTTGGCGGGTGTGTTGAGCTCCCCCTGCAGGTGACCCCAAACTTCAGCGTAGGCCTGGACATGGCGCACCAGTCCCGGCAGGAAAGCCGGAGGCACGTGGCAGTTACCGCAGCTCGCCTGAATGCCGTAGACGTTCGAGTAATGCACGCTGTGCGTATATTCCTGGAACGGCGTGCTCATTTCGTGGCAGGAGGTACAGAATTTGTCGGTTTCGGCATATTTCAGCGCGGTAACAAAGCTGCCGCTGAATCCGATGCCGACCAGGAAGGCAAGCAGCCCGCCGGCCGGTATTCCGAGCAGGAACCAGCGTTGCGGGCGCCGCCACAGCCATGCGGCCGCTCCCCGATGCATCGGCTCAGGTGAATTCACTGCGGACCTTCGATGCGCCCATGTACCTTCTCAAGACCTCGCCCGCGGTCGACACTGGTGTCCTGATCACGGGCGCAGGCTGCGAAAATACGCGCTGGCGCAGGTCGAACTCTGTGCGCTGGCGTACACAGCGTTAACGATCGCGCGGGTCATACAGGCTGTGGGCGCGGGCCTCGAAGGCTGCGGCGACCTCATCGATCGAGCGTGCCAGCACGCGGCGCAGAATCTGCTGCAGGAATCCCGAGCGCAATTCCACCTTTGCCGCGATGCGCAGGCTGCAGCCTGGCTGCGCAGCCGGCAGCACGGCCACCGATAGCTCGAACTGACGGAACGGCAGGTCCGACGACGTGATATCGATGCGCTCCGGGCGCCGCAGCACTGCCTTGGACGCAAACCGCACGCACACCATCCCGCGGCCCACGGTCTGCTCGACGTAGCGGGTGTTGGCCTCGCGCCTGATGATCGAAGCTGATATCCACCATGGCAGGAAGTCGGGGTAGCGTTCGATATCCGCTGCCATATCAAAGACCTGAGCACAGGTGAAGGGCAGAGGATTCCCGACGTTATCGATCAACATACCGTGCGACAACGGCTGCCGATGGTCGCCTGCGTATGACAGTTCCGGTTCGGCAGTGCCACCGCAAAAAGCCTACCCGGGCGCCGCGGCCGATCTCTGTGCGCTGGCGTACAGAGTGGCCACAGATCGGCCCCTAGAATCCAAAAAATGTGCTGATCGTGCGGCGCGGCGGCCGTGCGCACGAGCGTTTTGGGGAGAGCATGTATGTCCTTGCCGGATGGCACTCGCAGTTGGCATAAAGCCCACGCGCGCGCGTGCGCTATCGTAGCCATCTTGCTCGGCCTGCTGGCCGCGGCCTGTAGCGGCACCACCGGGCCGGCCGGGCCAGCGGGTTCGACCAGCAGCAGCGGATCGGGGGGTTCGCCGACCGGGGGCGCCGCGGCGAACATCAGCGCTGCCACCGCGATCACCGGCACCATCACCAGCGTCGCCATCGGCGGCCCACCGGTGGTGAAGTTCGCGCTCGTCAATCAGGCCGGCGCCCCGGTACAGGGCCTGCCAGCGAGCGATCTCGGATTCGCGATAGCGCAGCTGGTGCCGGGTCAGAACGGTTCGGCAAGCCAGTGGAATTCCTACATCTACAACACTGTCAAACCCGGGACCTGCCCGGCGGGCGTGACGGCCTGCGCCACGGTGCCTACGGTCCAGGCGACGGTCGAGAGCGCCAGCAGCGGCACCTTGATCGATCATGGCGATGGCACCTACCAGTACACCTTTGCGAAGGACATCACCAAAGATCCCACCGTGGTCTATGACGCCACGCTGACGCATCGGGTCGGCTTCGAGATCCGCGGCCTGGCCCAGGCGAACAATGGCGCCTATACCTTCCAGCCCTCCAGCGGCGCCACCACCGGGATCTTCAGCCGCGAGATCGTCGACACGGCGACCTGCGACAGCTGCCACACGCTGCTGAGTGCGCACGGCGGCGCGCGTGTAGAAGTGCAGTACTGCGTGATGTGCCACAACCCGGGAACCACCGATCCCTACAGCGGCAATACGCTCGACATGAAGGTCATGGCGCACAAGATCCACACCGGGAACAGCCTACCCAGCATCCAGACCGCGAGCGGCACCGATACCACACCGACTCTAGGCGTCGGCTATTGGATCGTCGGTTACATGGCGTCGCTGAGTAACTTCAACACCGTGGTGTTTCCGCAAGACACTCGCAACTGTACGAGCTGCCACGCTCAGAACCACCCAAACCTGACCGAAGCCGCGAACTACACGAACGTGCCTACGATGGAGGCTTGCGGTGCCTGCCACGACAACGTGAACTTCGCCACCGGTGCGAATCACAGCTCCGGCATCATTGCCAACAATACGCAGTGCGTGACCTGCCACGGACCCGCCTCGACGATCAACAACGGCCAGTTGCAGGTGGTCGCCGCGCACGTGAATCCGGAACTGGCGTTCCAGACCCATATCTCCTACAACATCATCAAGGCGACCAACACAGGTCCCGGACAGATGCCGGTGATCCAATTCTCGGTCACCGATCCGACCAACGCCAACAAGCCGTGGAACCTCGTGACCGATGAGCCATTCGCTTACTGTGCCGGACAGTCGGTGGCGAATCTGGATCTTGCGGTGGCATGGAGCACCACCGATTACACCAACGTGGGTAGCGGCGTCACCAGCGAGGCGGCGCAGCCCTTCAGCCTGCCGGTGACATGCGCCGCCGCGCCACCGACTGCGAACGGGGATGGCAGCTACACGATCACCTCCCCGACCGCGATCCCGGCCAACATTAAGGGATCGGCGGGCATTCTGTTCGAGGGTCACCCGGCCCACGACTTCGACGACGGCACCGGCCCGCAGGAGATCCCGGTGCCCAGTGCGGTGTCCTATGCGCCGATCACTGACCCGGTTGCGGTTCCGCGCCGCGAAGTGGCGGCCGTTGCCAAATGCAATGTCTGCCATCAGCAATTGAACGGGCACGGCAACAACCGCGTGGACAGCGTTCAGGCCTGCTCGGTCTGCCACAACCCCAATGCCACCGATGTGGTGGCGCGGATTGGGGCGGGCATCACGCCACAGAATCCCGATCCGACCGACGGGCTGGCCGAACAGACGATCGACCTGAAGGTGTTGATCCACGCCATTCATGCCAGTGCGTTACGGGCCACGGATCTAGGGGTGCCGTACGTCGTCTATCATCGGGGCAGCGCGAATAATTTCAGCGCGTTGCGGTTCTCGGGCCTGATAAACGACTGTGTGGCCTGTCACGACGCCGGCACCTACTATCCGCCCGATCCCAACAGCTCCACCGTACTCGCAACAACCATCAGCACATACGTCAATGGCGTCGGCAACAGTGGACCGGCCGGTCAAACCGCGGTGACGGCGGCTACCGCCGCGTGTTCGGCGTGTCACCAATCGGCGACCGAGAAAACCCACATGCTGCAGAACGGGGGCAGCTTCACGGCTGTGAAGGACGCGAACAGCCACGTACCGGCAACCGAAACCTGTGTCATCTGCCACGGGCCGGGCGCGATAGCCGACGTCAAGGTGGTGCACAACTTGGCCTTGTATCAACCGTAGCCCGTGACCGGATGCAGCCGCATGCGCGCCCTGAGCCCAGCATTGTTCTGGCTTGCGCTGCTGCTCGCCGCCACGGCGATCAAGGGCTTGGCGCTCGCTGCCGATGCCAACGACCACCACAACGCCGCTCCGGCACCGGCGCCGGGCGCCTACAGTTCGCAGGGTGCCGACAGCTGTCTTGGGTGCCACAGCGATGCCAGTGTGACGGGAATATTCCGCACCAAGCACGCGCGCCCAAACGATCCGCGCGGTCCTTTCGGCCATGGCGGACTGCAATGCGAGGCCTGCCACGGGCCGGGCGGCGCACATGTGGCTGCCGGCGGCGGTCCACCGGCAGGGCTGATCGTGTTCGGTTCCAAATCACCTTCCTCGGTCGCGCAGCAGAATGCGAATTGCCTGGGCTGCCATAAGGCGAATGCGGCCCGCGACTGGTCCACCGGTGCACACGCGTCGAGTGACCTGGCGTGCGCTGGATGTCACAAGCTGCATGTCGAGAAAGACCCGGTGCTGAGCACGGCCGGACAGATCGAGGTGTGCACCGGTTGCCATCAGGCCCAGCGCGCCGATCTGGCAAAACCCTCGCACCACCCGATGCGCGAAGGCACGATGGCGTGCACAGCCTGCCATTCGCCACACGGCTCGACCGCGCCAGCGCAGCTGGTAAAGAACACGGTGAACGAGACCTGCACCAGCTGCCACGCCGAATACCGCGGGCCGTATCTGTGGGAGCACCAGCCAGTGACCGAGGATTGCACCACCTGTCACCAGCCGCACGGTTCAGTGCAGCCGGCTCTGCTCAAGATGCGCACACCGTTCCTGTGTCAGACTTGCCATGAGGGCGCCGGTCATCCGTCGATCGCAAGTACCCCGCAAGGGTTGCCGGGTGGCACGCCGAGCGCGTACCTGCTTGCCGGCGGCTGTATCAATTGCCACTCGCAGATCCACGGCTCGAACTCGCCGTCGGGTCGGGCGTTGATGCGCTAGACCCACCAGCATGAGGACGATCGCAAGGTTTGGGTACACGCAGGCGCTCGTGGGCATCGGCACCGCGCTGCTGCTCGCGCAGGCATCCCGCGCTGAGCCGGGTCCTGACACCAGCACGTGGGCCTGTACGCAATGCCCGTTTGCGGCCGGCTATCAGGGCGACGTCGAGCTCGGAGCGCTGCAGGCCAATGGGGCGAACGCCGCCTTTGGCCGTTACACTGGTATAGACCACAGAGCGGTGTATGCCGACGCGCGTGCCGATGGACAGTGGCGCAGTGCTGACGGTAGCTATGCGAATTACGAGTTCGAGCGCCTCGGCCTCGCCTCCAGGGATGGCATGGTGCAGGGCGGCCGCGAGGGTCAATTCGATCTGCGCCTCCGCTACGACGGCCAGCCGACCGACCTGTACGATACCGGCGCCTCCCCATTTCGCAATAACGGCGGGCGGCTCGCGCTGCCGGCCGATTGGACGGCGGCGGCAACCACCGGTGCGATGACAGCGCTCAATGCGAGCCTGGCGCCCGTCAACATCGGCTTTCAGCGTCGCACTCTGGCTTTGGTGGCGCAGTATTTTGCCAGTCCGCACTGGACTCTATTTGGTGAATTCAGCCGCCAGGAAAAGAACGGCACCGAGCTTAGCAGCGCCAGTTTTCTGACCGAGGCGGTGCAGCTGCCGCAACCGTTCGATTACGTCACCAACTCGTTCAATGCCGGCGCCGCGTGGGCCGGCAGCAAGGCGAGCCTGCGGCTCAGCTACACCGATTCGTGGTTTGAAGACCACAGCGATTCGCTGAGCTTCGCCAACCCGTACCTGCCGCTGGTGCCAGGCTCGACCGAAGGACGCCTGGGGACGCCGCCGGACAACACGCTGCAGCAGTTCGCGGCCAGCGGAACTGCACAGCTGCCGTGGCTTGCCACGACGCTCACCTACGCCGCATCGATCGGCAGCCTGCGACAGAACGCCACATTCCTGCCGGTCAGTACGTTGCCTGATGCCAGCGCGCCGAACCCAGCGTCGCTCGATGGCGATGTGCGACTGTCCCACTATGCCATCGGCATCGCCTCAAGGCCGCTGCCCAAGCTTAATCTGCGCGGTAATGCCACCTACGACGGCCGCAACGATCAGACGAAGCCGCTCGCCCTCGCCTATGTGGTGACCGACACCTTTCCGGGCGGCACGGCGGTCACACCGCGCTACGGCGAGGACCGCGAGCGGCTCGACGGCGGGGCTGATTACGCCTTTGTTCGCTGGCTACGGTTGGGAGTCGGCGGGCAATTCCTGGACGTGCGCTACTCGCCCGGACAGGCGTTCGCCCACAGCCAGGACGTCGAGAGCTGGGCTCGCGCCACGGTCAATCCAATCGACAATCTCAGTTTCACGGTCAAGTATGGCGACGGGCTGCGCAAGGCCTCGGCGCTTGACGTGGCGGCATTACCGGCGGGGGAAAACCCGCTGCTGCTTGACTACAACTACGCGCCGCGCGATCGGGTGTTCACCACCCTCACCAGCACCTGGGCGATTACCCCGACGATCAGCTGGGCACTCGAGGGCTATCTTGCAAAGGACGACTATCGATCCTCGACCCTGGGCCTGCTGGCTTCGCACGAGCAGCGCGGGTCCACCAATATCAGCTGGATGCCGCGCGATTCGCTGAGCGCGTACCTGGATGCCGGCTACCAGCGCCTTTACAACATGCAGACCGGCTACACCGACGCCGGTGCGCCGCCGTGGCTGGTTGCGGACACTGAACGCTACTGGACCATGAGCGTCGGTGGTCAGTGGACGGCAAGCCAGCGCTGGAGCTTTACAATGGATTATCTGCACGCCCCTTCCTATGGCGACATCGGGTCCGACCTGGGCGGCTTGTCACAAGCCTTTCCGCAGAACTGGAGCCGGCTCGATTCGCTGCGGCTGGGTGTGACCTATCGATGGACTCCCGCCCTGCAGCTGCATCTGCGCTATGAGCACGAGTCCTACAACAGCAGCGACTGGGCGCTCAACGGAGTCGGTCCCGCGACCGTGCCGAATCTGCTGGCGCTCGGGATACAGCCGTATCGTGACAACGTGAACCTGATCGGACTGACCGCGCGTTACCAGTTCGGGCTGCCCGCGGCCGGCGCGAGCCCGTCGCAATGAGCGCCGATTCAGGCGACGACGGCGAACAGCGGCGAGTTATCGATGTAGATGCGGTAAGCGCATATCTTTGCGCTGCGCATCTCAAACACATTGGCGAATGGTACGGTGACCTTCGACCCATTGAGACGGGTGTAGGTCACGGTTCCCTCGCAGGCAACAGTGTCGGTGCCATGCCACGTCAGCAGAAGCTGGTGGTGACAGGACGCTATTGCCGAAAAAAATGCGCTCACCGCCGCGCCGATCTGTTCAGTGCCGGTAATCATTGGGGCATTCCCAAAGCGAAACTGCGCATCCGACGTGAGCAGACTCAGGAAACCCGGCACATCTCGAGCGTCAATGACTGCGAACAGACGCCCCCACCATGCGCGATCGGGCTGAAATACATCGTCTGGTACGATTTCCACGCGCCGAGCATACTCGACGCGACCCACAAGCGCCCGATTACCAATGGGTGATATATGCCGGACACACATCAGTCGCTGGACCAGCCCTCACCAACGCTCGCTGGCCCCGGCCTGGCAGCGGCGGCACGACGCGCATTTCTGGCCACCCGGCCGCCGTTCTTCACCGCGTCGGTACTGCCGGTGCTGGTCGGCACCGCGTGGGCGAGCGCAGCTTATCACCGCTTCGATGGTGCGCTGCTGGCACTCGCTCTGGCCTGCATGGTGCTCGCGCACGCGGCGGCGAACGTCTACAACGACGTCGGCGATGATCTGAACGGTGCGGATCCGGACAACACCGACCGCATCTATCCCTACACCGGCGGTTCGCGCTTCATTCAATCCGGTCTGCTGACACGCGCGCAGATGACGCGCCTGGCGCTGGGACTGGCCGCGGGCGCACTGGTGATCGGCGTCGTGCTGGCGCGCGCGCGCGGGCCCGGTGTGATCGTGTTCGGCGTGGCGGGCCTTGGCCTCGGTTTGCTTTACTCGTTGCCCGGCGTACAACTGTCCGCGCGCGGGGTCGGTGAGGCGGCGGTGGCGGCCGGCTTTGGCGCGCTGCCAGTCCTCGGTGCCGCCTGGCTGCAGACCGGATACATCGACGCCGGCGCCGCTTTGCTGTGCATGCCCGTGAGTGCGTGGGCGGCTGCGATTCTGATCATCAACGAGGTACCGGACGTCGACTCTGACCGCAGGGTGCACAAGCGCACGCTCGTGGTGCGATGCGGCGCAAACGGAGCGCGATGGATCTATGCGGGACTGACCACGATTGCGCTGGCCGCCTCGATGGCGGCAATTGTGCTTCGAGCGTTGCCGCGCTGGTATGCCATGCCGGCGCTGGCGCTGGCGGCTCTGGGCGTGCTGGCGCTGCGCGGCATATCATTCGAACGCTCGGCCCGCCGGCGCGTCAAGAAGAGCATCGAGCTTACGCTTCTAGCCCACGTGCTTGGCTGCGTGGCGTTGATCGTTGCCATTTTAACCGAGCGTTTGCACTAATCTCGTCCGGCAACGACTGGGCCAAGCGCGCTGCTGGCACCGTGATGCGGATTATTTCGGCAGCTTGTTTCCGTTCGCCTTGAATTTCTCACCGAACGGCGTCAGCGGTCCCCCGCCCTTTGCGTTGGTGTGGCAGTCGCCGCAGGCGTTGCCGGTCTGCTTGGCAAATTCGGCAGTCGCTGCCGCGGGTCTGGCCAGGATCAATGACGTGGCAGACACGATCACCACCCCGATGACTGCGCCCCAGGTGACGATAAGATTCCTCTTTGCGCTGGCTTCCATGCTCGAATTCTCCTGTGATGGGGCGCTGAATTGGCCGGCAGGCACAATGCAAGCGCGGCTGCAGTGCGACGAACTCTGTCCGGGCATCGAGCAACTTAAACGGCGGCCCTGGGGCTAGTCTGTGCGGGACCGTACGTACCAGCTCGTAAGTCGATTTCTCAAACGCCAGCCGTTGGCACAGGTGTTTCCAGATGTTCTCGGTGCGCCGAAGGCCGGCGGACTGGCATTCCACAGTACGGAGCTCACTCGCTGGCTTCGGCGCCTGTAATGCCGCGAGGCCGGCAACTTGTGCTACGGCACGCCGTGACGCCGCCACGGGTTCGCGATGAGCCTGACGGGATCGCCGATTCCGGTCGCAAACTACCAGGAGTACGACCGCATGCAAATTTGGGGCGACCGCCTTCGCCGTAGTCAGTCGCTTTCATGGGCAGTTGCCTCATCATTCGCTCCTGCTGCATGGCTGTCGACGTGCCCCCCGGAGCGCGCGCGTTTAGCCGCATCGGACAGAGACTGAACGATGCGCACGTCAAGTGCCGGTCTGCCAATGGCGATGTCCATGGCGCGCAGCTTGTCTGTCACCCGTTTTATCAGAACCGATTGAACTTCGGCTCTAAGCGTAAATTTGTCGATCGCAAAATCAATCCCGTAGGCAATTAGGGCCTCGTTGAAATCGCTGGCGTAGGCGGTCGGAATCGTGTTCAGTGCAATTCCGGCAGTTCCTTTCGCTGCGTCCTGGAGCGCGTCGATGACGCAGGCGGTGGGCACCAAATGGTCAATCTTAAGCGTGACCGTACAGATATGTGGTTCGTTCAGGCGCCGATGGTTCGTAATAGTGGCCTTTGAGATCACGCTGTTGGGAATTACAACCATATTATTGGATGCAGTCTTGATGCGAGTCGCCCGCCAGTTGATTTCCATCACCTGACCCTCTATTCCATCGGGAATCGTGATCCACTCTCCGGCCCGAAACGGCCGCTCGATATTCAACGCCAGGCCGGAGAATACGTCGGCCAGCGTATTTTGCAGCGCCAGCCCAAGCACAATTGCCAGCACACCGGAGGTCGCAAGCACGGCCGAGATCGGCTGCTTGAGCACCGTGTCCATGATGCCCACCAGCGCCACGACATAGACCAGCACTGAGGCCATGTCCGCAAACAAGCGTCGCGCGTGCGGTTCGTTGTCATCAGGAAACGCCGTGCGACGCAGAACCAAACCAAGCAGACTGGAGACCAGCCAAGCGCCAAGAATCCACCAAATGATTCCGAACAGCTCGGAGGGCAGACGCGGTACACCGGAGTTCCCCGTGAAGAGATACTGACCGAGCGCGTTGCCCGGCCGCGGGAACAGCGCTGTCATCAGCGTAAGCACGCCCGCGCCCACAAGCAGCGAACGATACGAGCGGAGTGGCGGCATCCATCCGACAACAATGAACGCGGCCGCAACGACCAAAAGAGATACTTCCATTAGACCCGGCATCGTGCTCACCGAATATCGTGCGTGCCAACGCTGGAAGTCGCCACGCTGCTGATCACGCAAATGTTAGTTCCGCTGGATCGCAACGTCCGTACGCCAGCGCACCGATGTTATTCGTATCGACGCTCAGCCCTGGCCAGTCATCACCGGTCGCAGGAATGGCGCACATGGATTCAGCGTAACGGAGCGGTCAGGCGAGCTGACGTTCTGAATCCATGGCGGCGCGATCGGCACTCCGTTGCAAAACCACCAGCTGCTCGTGTTCACGATTATGCGCCAGACGGCTCACGTCTCCTCGTCGTCGAGCATGCTCTCGACGTGGCCGATCTCACGGCCGCTCGCGTGGACGTGATATTGCAACCCCGCATTGCCGCTGCGCGCGTGAGGCTGCTGATTGGCCTCATCCGCCCTTCGGACGCGGTGCGATTGCGGCCAGGGATTGCCCACCGCGATCTTGCGGTTGTGAAAACCGGTCAGCCGATTCAGGTAAATGCTGTCCTCAAGACAATAGTTATCGGCTGCTCCAGGGCCATTAAGCACCGCCTAGCCTGATGGAGATTTGCCGACCTCAACGGGTGGTCAGGCGTTCCCTGCCATGGGCGAAAGTCCTGGCGCCTCTGCTGGCTTGATCGCTCCATTGGGTTTGAGCACCTCGTTGCCCGCGACAGCAAGGGCCAGCGTGTTCCCATAGGGATTCATGCTGTCTACCATCGAGCTGGGCATCAGGATCGTCGCCCCTCGCTCCTTCGTGGTCTCATAGATGATGTTCATCGCTCGCAGCTGCAGCGCTTCGGGGTGCCCGGCATAAGTGTTGGCGGCCTCGACAAACTGACCCGCGATAGCCGCTTCGGCTGATCCGAGAATTACCCGCGCCTGCTTCTCACGTTCGGCCTGAGCCTGACGCGACATGGCATCCTGGAGGGCAACCGGGATGGCCACATCGCGGATCTCCACCGAGCTCACCGATATGCCCCATGGCGCGGTCTTCTGACCAATCTCAATCTTGAGTTGTTCGTCAGCTTCGTTGCGATCCGATAGCAGCGCGGCCAGCATCGAGGATCCGATCATCTCGCGCAGCGAGGTCTGCGCAACTCTGTCGATCGCCTCGCGATAGTTGGTGATCGCCAATGCGGCCTTTTCGGCGTCGTGAACGTGCCAGAAGATAATCGCATCGACGTTAACCGGGACCGTATCCTTGGTCAGTGCCTGCTCGGCGTTGAAAGCGGTAGTCTGGATACGCCCGTCAATGACTGCGATAACCGAATCTATGACCGGTATGATTGCGAACAGGCCTGCCCCGCGGACGCTTTGCAGCTTTCCCATTCTCAGGATCACGAATTTCTGCCAAACGTTGGCCATCTTCAGCGACAGCGCAATAACAGCTGCGACCGCGAAGCACCCAACCCCGACATAGAGATGACCAAAGTAACCAGCGGCGACGCCCGCGGCCATGCAGGCGAACACCAGAAATGAGGTGACCGGATTCATAATTCACTAGTCCTTGCGCATGAGAGCACCGCGTAAACTCTGCGCGCCCGCGTGAGTTCCGTCGGTGCGCTGGCGCACTCAAGAAAGCAACGGAGCATCCGTTTCCTGTCTGAGCGTTCATCGGAAACAGGCAACCTCTGCCTGGCGATCACGCCAGCCCTAGAAGTTCTCTATGAGAAGCGCTAGTACATTCGATTTTTTTTCTGTGCCCTGTGCATCATACAAAGCGGTCGACAGGAGCGCACTTCCTGCTCTCCCCGGACTGATGACGACCGGGTCAGAAGTCCTGGCGCTTCTCGGGCATAGGTGGCGCAGGCGTCTGTGCGATGGCGCGCACGGCCTCACTGCGTTATCTCCGATTGCCGAGCCGCTAATTGTCACGGACCAGTGCTCGGCGGCGCAGACTGCGGCGAAACGACGTGCGCGGTGGCTACATTCGCACTGTTACCCTGCGTTGGTGACGGAGGACTTGCTACAAGCCAACGGTAGGCCAGCATCAAGAGCAGGAATACGACGTTCACGATAAGATACGTGAGGATTGGAGAGTGGGGTATTGTCGCAACGCTGGGCGACGCCGGACGCGACGGGACCCCGCGATCAGCCCTCCCCGGTAAAAGCGGGATCAAACGAGCAGCAATCGTTGCAGAATCCGGGCGCGCCGATGGCCCAGCTGGCAGCGTCGCAATCAGTGCGGCCAACTTGCGAGTCGCGGCGTCCCCCGGCAGCCGAGCTAATGCAGCAGCCTCCTCCCAGGGATCGACGTCCAGTCGTGCCAGCGCTGACAGCACGCTCAGCAGCATGCCATTATTATCGTCGCCGATCGACGCCAACAGAAAGTCGTCGAACTCGGAACCTAGGGCAAACACCGAACCAGTACGCTTCATTTCGATCTCCGGACGAAGTTTCTTCTATCGAGCGCACAGCCGCCGCCGGCCGACCTCACCGACCAAGCAGCCAGCCCTTTGTGACGCTCGGTCATCGGCACAAAGCGGCTTGCTGCCGCAGCGATGGACGTCGAGTCACTATTTTCAGGCGGTGTTTTCCTTGCGTTCCAACGTACCATCCTGGCGCGTATTGCATCTGGCGAAGTTCTTGCTGACCCAGTGGTTACCCTTGACATCATCCGCAGTCAGGGAGGCAATCTTTTCGTTAGCCAGACTGCTAAAGCTCGGACGCGTTGCCATGGCTTGCTTCGTGCCAGCCTTATCTGGGGCTACAGGTGCAAAGACCATAAAACTCAGATAGATGATCACGTATGAGCCTGCGCGCAACCGTCACGCGTCCGGCCGCCCACGTGCGCCGATGAGGCACTTCATATCCTGCGCGCAAGGTAGACAATGAGAACGACGAGCAGAAGGGTTCCAAGAATGCCGCCACCGATATACATACAATGCTCCATTGGAATGATGTGGCGGGATTGAACGTCGGATCGGTGGACGCCGTCTGCGCGGTAGCGCACTTTGACTGAAATGAGAACGCGCCGAGCGCTTCCACCTGCTTTGACATCTCAGCAGCAAACATGGCCGTGCAGCGCGGCCCGATATCGACGACCAGGCGTGTAGCGTGGCTCAGGCGGCCAGCGCCACGCGCTGGTAGACGGCTTTGACAATCTGATAGCACGAACAGGACGCCGCCTTGAGTCCTCCAACGTTTAGGATCTGCATCTTGCCCCGACTATAGCGAATCAGCTTTCGTTGCTTTAGCGCGACGGCGGCCTCAGTAACCCCTTCGCGCCGCATGCCGAGCATATGCGCTAGAAATTCGTGCGTCAGGGGAAAGTTGTCTGACCTTACGCGATCGCGAGTCATCAGCAGCCAACGCGCCAGGCGAGCTTCTGCCTCGTGAAAGCGGTTGCACGCGGCGGTTTGGGATATCTGGGCCATTAAGGCGTAGGTATATCGGAAGAGTGCTTGCTGCAGCGGTAGATTGCGGTCGAACTCGAGACGAAAGTGCGCCGAGGACATGCGTAGTGCCTTGCCGCCGCCCTGTACGAGTGCACGCACTCCGGAGACGCCGATGCCCAGGATGAACGGCATTCCGGCCATGCCTTCATTACCGACCATGCCGACCTCCAGCGTCCGGCGTTTGTCGACCGCCGTAAGCAAGGATATGAGACAGTCGATTGGAAAGTAGACCCACCGGATCGCTTTTCCGGGTTCGTAGAGTATCTGCCCGAACGTCAGGGTAACCGGCTCAAGCTGGGCCCGAAGGCGCCGGTAGTCTTTTGTTGGGATTGCGGCCAACACGCGATTGGTAGCGAGTATCCGGTTTGTCATTCGATTGGTCTCTCGTCTTTCACCGCGTCGTCGCCGAATCCAAAGGTAGCCGGATCGGGCTAGAGGAACCCACCTGTTGCCGAAGCCAACCGCACGCAAGCGGACCCGAGCACGAGAGCCACTATTGCGCGACGCTTGCCGTATCGTCTGTACGGCGTCGTACATAGCGCTTCTACCGGATAATCCACGTAGAACGTGCCGGAGTCATTACTCTATGGCGAGCATTTCATTTCCGCGGGCGTATCCGTGCGACGGCGGACAGACTGCGCCCTCTGGAGTCGGGGTCACGCTTCTCTTCGGAGAAGTACGTTGCTCCATCCGTAACGATCAACCCCATGGCGCGGACGCAGGCTTGGTCGCTAAGCGGGTAATAGATCTCGTTGCATATCCCGTGACTCATTGTGAACCAGACACGGCTCTCGTTGCTGATGGAAGTTCCAACGCCGCTCTTGGCACTGGATGTCCAGCGCACCTCATTTCCGGGAGCGCCTGGCGCGAGCTGCTCCGCACGGTGAAGTGCATTCATCCTATTTGCTCACTATCTGTCTGAGGGAGAGCTATTGCGTGCTGCGCGCACAAGCATCCGAGAACGGCTGCCTCGGCACCGGCCAGCTATACGAACTCTGGTGATTGCCTGACTGTGCAGGGTTGTCAGTTCCGCGAGAGAGTGATGACATCGCTTGATGAATCGGCATGGCCGCCATCTACCGAGTCAGGCGCTTGCGGATCGATTGCAGCTCCCGACGGCGCTTGGCGTCCGCCTTAGGGTAAGCCATCTTAAGTCCTGCAAACGTGTCGAGGACAATTGTCGATACAATCAATCGAGCGCTCTCTTTATCGTCGGCGGGAACGACATACCAGGGCGCGTATCGGCTGCTTGTGGCGCCTAGACACTGCTCGTAAGCCTTTTTGTACTGTGCCCAGAATTGCCGCTCCTGAATATCTCCGGAACTGAATTTCCAGTTCTTGTTTGCTTCATCAATACGAGTCAGAAAGCGCTTGCGCTGCTCGCCCTTTGAGAGGTGGAGGAACAATTTGATGATGCGGGTGCCGTTTACGTGTAGATGGCGTTCCAAATCCACGATAGAACGGTAGCGGTCGGACCAGATCTGCTTGTCGTGATGCGGTGGATCCACGAGCCCTTCGCCGCGGAGAATGTCGCGATGCACCCGGACGATAAGCACCTCCTCGTAATAGGATCGGTTGAAGATGCCAATCCGGCCGCGTTCAGGCAAGTCTCGCGTCGTGCGCCATAGAAAGTCGTGTTCCAATTCAGTTGCACTGGGATGCTTGAAACTGTACACCTGGCAGCCCTGGGGATTGACACCTGACATGACATGCCTGATGGCGCCGTCCTTTCCGGCCGCATCCATCCCCTGAAAGATGAGAAGGAGGGCGTGGCTATTGCTCGCATAGTGCAACTGCTGCATCGCGCTTAATTGCGCCACATGCTGTTCCAGAAGCTTTGCGTATTGGACCTTCGACTTGTATACCGCATCAATCCGGGTCGGCCATTTGCTGAGATTGACGTCGCTTCCCTTTCGCACGCGGAAGTCATCAGAAGTGATTTTCATAGTGCTTCCTTTTCTCGCGGCCCGCATCGATCTATTCGATTCATTTGGCTGGCCGTTCCTTCCGAATCTCACTCTGCGCCTTCTCCCAGTCCTCAACGGCTAGGACATCCTGTCGTCCGAGCTGCTCGTACAATTCATGGACTCGTTTGATGAGCTGCGGCGCTACAGCCGACGGTGTCTCCGGCTTCGCCTCAGGTTGCGGCTCGGGCTTCACGCTAGAGTCTGGCATGGCGTTGGTTTGGGCCTGAGCGTCCGTTTTGGCTACGGGCTGCGGTTGGTCCTTGACTTCGGCCTCGGGCACGGCGATGGTCTTGCCGACAGGCTCGGATCTGGTCAGATCTTTCCGGATCTCCGACTCCGCCTTCTCCCAGTTCTGAACGGCTGTACCGTCCTTGCGGCCCCCCTCCTCGTACAGCTTATAAGCTCGCTTCGCGATGCGTGGAGTCAGATCAATCGTGGGCTTGGAGTTGGTCTTAAGATTAGGCTCGGCTGGTAACTGCGGAATTGATGCGCCTGTGGTTTGAGTTTTCGGCGCGGCATTAGCTGCTGACTTCGCGGTCGCATTGGGTTCAGGCTTCGTCTCCACCTTGGCTTTTTCGTCAGATTTGGTTGCCGCTTCGGCTTTCGCCTTCGACTTTACATCTGGCCGATCAAAGACCCGATATGCCAGTAGCTTTACTCGGTCATTTACCAGAAACCAAGCCAGCGCATAGGCCCACACGAACAGCGCCCATCGCCAGCCCAATGGCGTCATCAGAAAGCCATAGACCGCAAATAGAGTTGCGGTAATTTGCGTACCCAGCACCGCCATCCACAATATCTTCGCGGGGCGTATGGACCAGAAAGGACCTCGCGTTCGGGTCAGGAATATCGTCAGATGTCCGGCCACGGACAGCTTCAGGTACATCATGGTCTGGGCGTGCGCGCGATCGAGATGAAACACCCGCTCAGCCAGATAGAACAGCCCAAATGCTGCCACGACGCCAATTAAGCCCAACACCGTGGAGATGCCGAGCACCATGCGCATATTCCACGCCTCGGGCTGCTCCTTGTAGTGAACGTTGTCGTAGGCAATGGACAGGATGGCCCCATCGTTGAGCAGCGCCAGCATGACGATCATGACGGCCGTCACCGGGTAGAAATTGAAGATTAGGATGGCCAGCGTCATGAAGAACAAGACACGCAATGTTTCGGCGATGCGGTAGATCGCATAGCTGTTCATGCGCTGGAAGATTTTCCGGCTTTCCTTGATCGCATCGATGATGACTGACAGCCCAGGGGTAATCAGAACGATGGCCGCGGCAGCGCGCGCCGCATCCGTGGCGCCAGACACGGCGATGCCGCAGTCGGCTTTCTTCAACGCGGGCGCGTCATTGACCCCGTCGCCCGTCATGCCGACGATGTGGCCGCGCTTCTGCAGATCCTCAACGATGTGATATTTGTGTTCCGGAAACACCTGCGCAAAGCCGTCGGCCTTTTCGATTGAGTCGATCACCGCGCCGGGAGCATCCTGCTTCAGATCTCCCAAGGTGCTGGCATCGAGGATGTTGGTGCCCATGCCCAGCTTGGCGGCCATTTCCTTGGCGATGGCCAGTTGGTCGCCCGTCACCATCTTGACCTTGACGCCCATCTCAAGTGCGGTGGCGATCGTCGCTTTAGCATCGTCGCGCGGCGGATCGAACAGCGGCAATACTCCGAGGAACTGCCACTGGCCGCCCTGGCCGGCACGGGCCACGCCGAGGGAACGAAAGCCACGTGCCGCAAATTCGTTAATTGCTTTTTCGACCGCCGGTTTGATCGCTGCGGCGTTGGCAGCTATCGCGAGAATGACCTGCGGTGCGCCCTTGCTCACCTTGAATTCTTTGCCGTCCGCCCCCTTGAGCGTGGCCTCAGTGCGCTTGTGTACCGGATCGAAGGGCTGGTAATGCAGCAGCTGGTACCCCTTGAGGGAGTTCTGGTCTTTCACGCCTCCGAGAACCGCCAGATCGATGGTGTCCTTGTCCTCGGCACGCGAGGCCAGCGCTGCGGCGAGCACGATCTGCTGGGCCGAGACAAGATCGATCGTGAATGGCTCGCCCAGCGTCAACTTGTTCTGGGTCAGGGTCCCGGTCTTGTCGGCGCACAACACGTCGACGCCTGCCAATTCCTCGATCGCCACCAATCGGCTGACAATGGCTTGCTTGCTGGCGAGCAGGCGCGCCCCGACCGCCATCGTCACCGACAATACCGTCGGCATGGCCACCGGGATAGCCGCCACGGTCAGCACCAGGGCGAACTGCAAGGTCGTCAGGATCGGATCGCCGCGGTGTAAGGCGAACGCAATAATTACGGCAACGAGGATGACTGCCAGAACAATCAAGTAATTGCCGATCTTAAGGACCGCCTTTTGAAAATGGCTGACCGTATGGGCCTGCTGCACCAATTGCGCGGTCCTGCCAAAGTAGGTCTTTTCACCGGTCGCATACACCAGTGCGCCAATTTCGCCTCGGCGCATGATCGAGCCGGAGAAAACCGCCTGGCCGGGCTTGCGCGTGGCGGGCAGCGATTCACCGGTCAGGGCCGATTCATCCACCTGCACCGGATCGCCTTCGAGCAGACGCGCATCCGCCGGCACGATATCGCCCAAGCGCAGGCGAATAACGTCGCCGGGTACCAGCTCCCGCGCCGCCGGGTTGGACCATTTTCCGTCCCGTTTGACGCGGGCATTGATGGCCAGCTTGGCCTTCAAGGCCGCAATCGCGTCGCTCGCCTGGCTCTCTTCCCAGAAGCCGACCACGGCGTTGGCGAAGAGGAGTACGAGGATGATGGCGAAATCGGGCCAGTGCTGGACCACGCCCGACAGAATCACCGCTGCTTCGATCATCCAGGGAATTGGACCCCAGAAGTAGGAGAGGAATTTCAGCAGCGGATTGGTCTTCTTCTCCGTGATCTCGTTGGGCCCGTATTGCGTCAGTCGCTTGGTCGCCTCAGCCTGGGTCAGTCCGTCGGTCGTTGTGCCGAGCCTCTTCTCTACCTCGGGCATAGGCAGAGTTTTCAGATCGTCCTTCGGATCAACTTTGGGCGCAGAAGCTTTCGGCTGAGCAGGCTTAGGCTTCATGACCGAGTCCTCTCCGGCTATGCCGCAGGTTTCATGAATTGCGGGACAGGCACCTGTTTGCTCTGCGGCTCCCACTTCCAGTTCCGGATCTCCGGCAGGTCCTGCCCGTGCTTGTCGATGTACTGCTTGTGCTCGATAAGCTTGTCCTGCATGAGCTGCTTCAGATACGCGCCCTTGGTGCCTAAGCGCGGCAGTCGATTCACCACGTCCTGCACCAAATGAAAGCGATCCAGGTCGTTCTGCACCCTCATGTCAAAGGCGGTCGTGATCGTACCCTCCTCCTTATAGCCCCGGACGTGCAGGTTACGGTTGGTCCGGCGGTAGGTGAGTCGGTGGACCAGCCACGGATAGCCGTGAAAGCCGAAGACGATGTGTTTGTCCTTGGTGAACAGCGCGTCGTAGTCCGCATCGCTCAACCCATGCGGGTGCTCGCTGCTGGATTGCAGTTTCATCAGGTCGACGACGTTGACTACGCGGATCTTCAAATCCGGCAGGTGTTGGCGAAGGATGGACACGGCCGCCAGGATCTCCAGCGTTGGCGTATCGCCGCAACAGGCCATGACCACGTCAGGTTCGGCATCCTGGTCATTGCTCGCCCATTGCCAGATGCCAATGCCTTCCGTGCAGTGCACTACTGCCGCATCCATGCTCAGCCATTGCGGCAGTGCATGCTTGCCGGCCACGACGACGTTCACATAGTGCCGGCTGCGCAGGCAGTGATCGAAGACTGACAACAGGCAATTGGCGTCGGGCGGCAGGTAGACGCGCACGATGTCGGCCTTCTTGTTGATGACGTGATCGATGAAACCAGGGTCCTGGTGCGTGAAGCCGTTGTGATCCTGCTGCCAGACGTGGGAGGCGAGCAGATAATTCAGCGAGGCGATCTTGCGCCGCCAGGGCAGTTCCAGCGTGACCTTCAGCCACTTCGCATGCTGACTGAACATCGAATCGACAATGCGAATGAAGGCCTCGTAGCTGTTGAACAGCCCGTGACGGCCGGTCAACAGATATCCCTCCAGCCAGCCCTCGCACTGGTGTTCGCTGAGCATCGAATCCAGCACGCGTCCGGCGGGCGCAAGGAATTCATCATTATCGACTTCTCGGGCATCCCACTGGCGGTCGGTGACTTCAAACACCGCGCCGAGAAGGTTCGAGAGCGTCTCATCGGGACCGAAGATGCGAAAGTTGCGCTGCTCCTGATTCAGCTTAGCCACGTCACGCAGAAATCTGCCCAGCACGAGCGTGTCCTGGCCATCGACGGCCCCGGGCGAAGGCACATTCACCGCGTGATCGTGGAAGTCCGGCATGCGCAGGTCGCGCAGCAGAATGCCGCCGTTGGCGTGCGGATTGGCGCCCATGCGCCGCTCGCCTTTGGGCGCCAACTCGGCCAGTTCCGCGATCAGCCGGCCATCGTGATCGAACAGCTCTTCCGCCTTGTAGCTCTTCATCCAGCTCTCGAGCTGCTGGACATGCTCGGCATGTTCGGGATCCACCAGCAGCGGCACCTGATGTGCCCGGAAGGTGCCCTCCACCTGCAGGCCGTCGACGACTTTCGGTCCCGTCCAGCCCTTGGGTGATCGCAGCACAATCATGGGCCAGCGCGCTCGCGTGGTATCGTTGTGGCTGCGCGCATTGTTTTGAATGCGCCGGATCTCTTCGATGACCTGTTCCAGGCCGGCGGCCATCAGTTGATGCATCGCTTCGGGCTCATCGCCCTCCACAAAGTAGGGTGTCCAACCACAGCCACGAATGAATTGCTCCAGTTCCTCGTGCTCGATGCGCGCCAGCACGGTGGGGTTACTGATCTTGTAGCCATTCAGATGCAGGATCGGCAGCACTGCACCGTCGGTGATGGGATTGAGCAGTTTGTTGGATTGCCATGCGGTCGCCAAGGGACCGGTTTCCGCCTCCCCATCGCCAATCACGCAGGCGACGACCAGATCAGGATTGTCGAACGCCGCTCCGAAGGCATGGCTGAGCGAATACCCCAGCTCACCGCCCTCATGGATCGATCCCGGCGTTGTGGGGGCAACATGGCTGGAGATGCCGCCGGGAAAGGAGAATTGTTTGAACAGCTCTTTTAGCCCTGCTTCGTCCTGTGTGACATTGGGATACACCTCGCTCCAGGTTCCTTCCAGGTAGACGTTGCCCACAATCGCCGGGCCGCCGTGACCGGGACCTGCGATATAGAACATGTCCAGGTCATACTTCTTGATGACCCGATTCAGATGCACATAAATGAAGTTCTGACCCGGCGTCGTGCCCCAGTGTCCGACCACCAGCGGCTTGACGTCCGAGAGGCGCAGCGGCCGCTTCAGCAGCGGATTGTCGTAGAGATAAATCTGGCCCACCGACAGATAGTTAGCGGCGCGCCAGTAGGCATTCATCTTGTGGAGCAGTTCGGAGTCGAGTGTGTCGGTTTTCATGCTTTAGGGTTCCTGGTGTTCTAGCGCCTGGACCTCTGCCAGGCGCCGTCGATGGCGTGCGGCGCCGCTGAAACGCGCGGTCAAAAAGGTCTCGATCAGTTCCAGAGCCAATGCGGCTCCAACCACTTTTCCACCCAGACAGATGACATTCATGTCATCGTCTTCGACGCCCTGATGGGCGGAGAACACGTCATGGATGAGCCCGGCGCGCACCCCGGGGACTTTGTTCGCAGCGATGGACGCTCCCACGCCGCTACCGCACAGCGCCACGCCGCGCTCAATTTGCCCGGCGGCAATCGCTCTCGACAGGGAGGCTACGAAGTCGGGATAATCATCTGCTGAGTTCAATTGGTAGGCACCGAAGTCGATGACCTCGTACCCCGAGTCACGCAACCATTGCGCTACCTCACCCTTCAACACAAATCCGCCGTGGTCCGCGGCAACTCCTACGCGCCTTCTGGCGTCCGACGCCGCCCCTTCGGCGCACACCGCGTTACTCTCTCTTCGAGGTTCCGGTGCGTTCACGGGGGCGTCGATTCAAACCGACTGACGGCAACACTCATTGGGGCGCTACCCCGCCGCGGCCAGGGATGGTTCGGCTTGTTTTGAAACAGCATTGACGATGGCTCCGAAATCAGTCGCCCTCAGGCTGGCGCCGCCGATCAACGCGCCACCTACTTCCGGTACCGCGAGGATCTCGCGCGCGTTGGACGGCTTGACCGACCCGCCATAGAGGATGCGCACCTCTTTGCCTGCCGCGCCTAAACGCATCACAAGGCAATGACGAATATGCGCGTGCACTTCCGCGATCTGCTCCGAGGTCGGCGTGTCACCGGTTCCAATCGCCCAGAGCGGCTCATACGCCACCGCGTTCGCGGACAAGGTCATCCCGTCGGGCACGCTGCCCGCGATCTGGTTGCCGCACACAGACAAAGCCTTGCCGTCCATACGCTGCGATTTCGTCTCGCCGATGCAGATGACAGCCAGGAGTCCAGCGCGCCACGCGGCGTTCGCCTTGGCCGCCACCATGGCATCGCTCTCGCCATGATATTGCCGCCGTTCCGAATGTCCCACAATCACCGCGCAGGCACCTGCATCTTTGAGCATCTCCGCGCTGATATCTCCCGTGAACGCGCCGGCCATTTCACTGTGGCAGTTCTCCCCGCCGATACCGATGCGCCCTGCGGCACACTGCGCTGCCCGCGCAATGAGCGTCGAGGGGGTGCAGATCAAGATGTCAGCGAGCGGCCGCGTGGCCTTCACCGACGCTGCAATGGCCTCGATCTCGCCAAGCTGCGCTGCGAGCCCGTTCATCTTCCAGTTTCCGGCGATCAAAGGCCGCACATTCAACTCACTCCGGGCGCCCGCGACGGGAGCTTTTAAAGCGACGACACTTGGGTAAACGGTGAATCGAGCGTCTCCGCTCGCGATCATGGATCGGACATTATTTCTACGCGCCCGGACAGCATGACGTCGGTTCGGTGGCGCACAGACGCGTGCCTAACGCGACACGCGTTGATTCGAGCGCACCACCAATAGCCCGCGCCACGCCGCAGGGAGCCGGGCCCGCTGGTCAAATATCGCCTTCCAAAACCTATAACGCAGTTGTTAGATAGCGCGGCAGGCAGCACTTGGTCACCCGGCGAATGTCCAATGTGGTGCGTAGATAAAGCCAATAAGAACCCCCACCGAGAGTGTGCCAGCGCACAGAGTGCCGACTCGACGACGCCCATAGTGAGCCTAGGGCCACTATGGCTTCAGGAGTGGTGCCCGTGGTCGCTGATGTGGCAGCTTCCCGACTCGCGGCCCGGGCCGCGTAGCTGTTGAGCGGGTCTGTGGTCAGGGAGCTGATGGTATTGGCAAACGGAGAGTCAAGATGGCTCATGCTTATTGGAACGACTGGTATTTCGGCTGGGGCTGGTTTCTTTGGTTCGGTATCGTGTTTCTCCTGTTTTCGAGCCTCGGCAACTGGGGCTATACCTACCGGGCGCACCAGAAATACGACAAGCCTCCACGCAAGGAGGCATTCGATATTCTCGACGCCAGGTATGCTAAAGGCGAGCTAAGCCACGAAGAATATGGCCGGATGAAATCCGAGATTGCCAAGGAATAGCGAATTAGCGCTGAGGCAGGCGTCCAAGGCTCAGGTGCTACGACGTGAGCCCAGGTGGCGCTGGCGCACTACCGCCCTAGCGATCATGAGTTCCTCGTCGGTGTGGATGACTCGCACCTTAACACGACCGGCGTCGGGTGAAATCAGCATTGCGTTGTTCGCATTGCGCTTCGGATCGAGCTCGATGCCAAGAAAACCGAGTCCGTCGCAGATGCGCTCGCGGACGAGTGGCGCGTTTTCGCCAATGCCTCCCGCGAACACCAATGTATCGACCCCGCCCAATGCCGCAGCGAATGCGCCGATCCACTTCTTTGCCTGATAACAAAACGGCGCCACGGCTTCGGCCGCACGTACATCAACGGCTTCCTGTGCCAGCAGATCACGCACGTCGGAGCTGATCTCTGATACGCCAAGCAGGCCGGACTCGTGGTTCGCCATTCGGTCAAACTGAGCTGCATTCATGTGCTCGGTGCGCGCGAGGAAACTGACTAACCCCGGGTCCAGATCGCCCGAGCGGGTGCTCATGGGCAATCCGGAGGCCGGGGTGAAGCCCATGCTGGTGTCGATGCTTTTGCCCTCGCGCACGGCCGCCATGCTCGCTCCGTTGCCCAGATGCGCGAGGATCGCGCGACCAGTGGTTGCCGCGGAATCGCCCAGGTGCGCGAGCTCCTCAATCAGATAGGCGTAGGACAAGCCGTGGAAGCCATATCGGTGAACGCCTTTCGCATCGAAGCGCCGCGGGATGGACAGCAACTTGGCGACGCGCGGCATGCTGAGGTGAAATGTCGTGTCGAAGCAGACCAACTGGGAGAGCTTCGGATGCCGCTGCCGGAACGCTTCGATGAGCTCGATCTCGCGCGGCAGATGATCCGGGTCGTAGGCCGTGATGCGGTGCAGCTCATCCAATAACTCAGACGTGACAGGCGCAGGCTCGGCGTGCTGCATACCATGGACCACGCGGTGTCCCACGGCACCGACCGAATCGAAATCAGGTTGCTTCTCGAGCCAGTCGATCAAAACGCTTGCCGCTGAATGGTGATTGCCGGCAGCCACTATGTTGCGCTGCGGCGCATTGCCGGTTGAATCATGGAACGTCAGCGTTGTCCCACTCAGGCCGATACGATCCAACATTCCATGGAGCTTTCGCGTCAGCGGTTCTCCCGTCTGGTACAGCGCGAACTTGATGCTGGACGAGCCACCATTTATCGTCAGGATACCCGATTTAGCAGCTTGCATGGACGAACAGCCTGCTTGGTCTGCAACGTCTAGACATGCGGCACCCGCTTGTCACTCGCCGTATAGCGCGAATGTCAACAGCTTTTCGCGTGTCGTGTCGTAACTCGTGTGAAGAATGCTTCGAATCCCCAGACCGTTAGCGACATCGACGAACATCGGGGTGTTTTCAATGTAGAGGACCTGCCGGGCTTGGACCTGCGCAAGGTCCAGCGCCAGCCGAAAGATCTGCGCGTCGGGCTTGCGGACATGGACGAAGCAAGAGGAAACAAAGAAGTCCACAAACCTGTCCAGCTTGAAGTTGCGAATCCGGTATGCGTTGAGCTCGCGCGCCTCGTTGCTGACCACGGCTATCTTCAGCCGGTGCTGGCTTTTGAGCTCAGCCATCAGCTCGATCATCTGGGGATATGGCCTGGATTGCGCGAACATGAATCGCCGAAACTGAGCGCGCGTGAACGCTCGCCTTTGGTAGAAGACCAGCTGGCCCAGGTATTCTTCCAGTGTGAGCTTCCCCTCCTCGTAGGTGTCGAACATCAGCAGATGGCGCTCCTCCATCTCGGCCCACTTGAGCTTGAAAGTCCTTGCTGCCCGTTTTCGGGCATGATGATCCCAGCCGTCGGTGAGCAGGACACCGCCGATATCCACGAACAGGCAGGCGATGGGCGATACTCTCCTCATTGATCACCGATCTGCCGAGGCCGGAAAATCCGGCAAGTCTCCGCTACTCATATTCGCCTAAGGTGTGACATTCATGTCGTCTCCGATCGGGCGTTTGTGGGGTTATACCAACCGCCGTGGGCCGCGATCAGTGAATCAGCCTCTTTGGGGCCCCAACTGCCGCGGCGGTAATGACAGGCCCGACGGTGGTTCTTGAGGACTGGATCGACCGCCGCCCAAGCAGCCTCCACCGCGTCCTCGCGGGTAAAGAGTGCTCCGTTGCCGACAAGAGCGTCGCCCAACAGTCGCTCATAAGGCGCCTCTTCACCCGGGTTTTCATCGGTCAGGTAGAGCTCTCGCTGCTCGCCAACAAATTCCTGGCCCGCCCGCTTGACACGAGCGGCGAGCGCAACGGCGGAGCTGGGCGAAACCCGGAAACGAAGATAGTTGGGCCTCCCCGCCGCGGGTCCTGAGTCGGCGAACAACCGTTGAGGCGGCGGCCTGAGCTGCACTATCAATTCGGTGGCCGTGGTGGCCAGATACTTACCGGACCGCAGGAACCACGGCACTCCGCCCCACCGCCACGAGTCGATGAAAAGACGCATGGCGCAGAAAGTCTCAACGTCGGAATGCCTCGCTACGCCCGGCTCGCGACGATAGCCGGCGTACTGACCACGGACCAGATCGCCTCGCTTCAGCGGGCGCATGGCCTGGAACACGTCAGCCGTCTCGCCGTGCACAGCACCAAAACCCCTGGTGGTCGGGGGTTCCATCGCCAGTAGGGCGGCGACCTGGAACAGATGGTTCTGAACCACGTCGCGCAGACAACCGGCGGTCTCGTAGAACGCTCCGCGGCCCTCGACACCAAAATTCTCTGCCAGGGTGATCTGGACGCTAGCCACGTAGTTGCGGTTCCAGATCGGTTCCAGAAACGAATTAGCGAAGCGAAAATACAGGATGTTCATGATCGCTTCCTTCGCGAGGAAGTGATCTATACGAAAAATTGAGTCCTCCTTGAACACCGCGCGCGCTACGTGGTTGAGCTTGCGCGCCGAACTCAGGTCGCGTCCGAACGGCTTCTCGACCACAACGCGCGCCTGATCGGCCAAGCCGGCGGCGCCGAGTCCCTTGATGACCGTCGCGAACAACGCGGGTGGGATTGCCAGGTAATGCACCGGGCGCCGGGCATTGCCCAGCGTCATCTTGAGCGCATGAAAGGTAGCCGGGTCGTTGTAGTCGCCGCTCACGTACCTGAACAGCGAGAGCAGATGATCGAGCGCACGGCGATCTACGGCGCCACCGAACTTCCGTATGCTGTCTGTCGCTCGCTTGCGAAGCTGCGTCACGGTCCAGGTCGAGGAAGCTACCCCGATCACCGGCACCTTAAGAGTACCCCGCTTGGCCATCGCGTACAGCGCCGGAAAGATCATCTTGTGTGCCAGATCACCGCTCACACCGAAGAGAACCAGTGCGTCGGAGGGTGCTGCCGCGGCCGCGGCGCGAGGCACTTCAGGCGTTTCCTGTCTTTAACGGTGCAATCGGCATTGCCACCGAGCCGGAAGCTGTCGAGTGATCCTGCGATTTCTTGGGCTTTGGTTCCGGATCGATGGACTCCTGACCCTCAACGTGGCCGCCGAAGCCAAAGCGCATCGCTGAGAGCATCTTCTCGCCAAAGGTGTGCTCCTGCCTAGAACGGAATCGGGCGTAGAGCGCTGTGGAGAGCACATCCGCCGGAACCGCTTCCTCAAGCGCCGCCTCGACGGTCCAGCGACCCTCGCCCGAATCCTGGACGAAGCCTGAGAAATCCTTGAGCTGCGGATCCCTCGCCAGCGCGGCGGCGCCAAGATCGAGCAGCCAGGATGAGATGACGCTGCCACGCCGCCAGACCTCGGCAATATCCGGCATGTTTAGTTCGAAGCGCTCACCCTCGGGCAGATCCTTGGAGTCCTTGTTACGCAGAATGTCAAAGCCCTCGGCATAGGCCTGCATCAATCCGTACTCGATGCCGTTATGAACCATCTTGACAAAGTGGCCGGCCCCGCTCGGGCCGGCATGAATGTAGCCGCGCTCGGCACGTGAATCGCCCGTCTTGCGTCCCGGCGTGCGCCCAATATCCCCTAGCCCGGGGGCGAGTGCCGAGAAGATCGGATCGAGATGCTCCACGGCCTCCTTGGGACCGCCGATCATCATGCAATAACCGCGCTCGATGCCCCAGACGCCGCCGGATGTGCCGCAGTCGACATAGCGGATGCGCCTTTCTGCCAGTTTCTTGGCGCGGCGTATGTCGTCTTTATAGAACGAATTGCCGCCATCGATAATCATATCGTCCGGCTGGAGCAGCGCCCCCAGCTGCTCGACCGCCTCATCGGTGATTGGACCGGCCGGCAGCATCACCCAAACGGCACGCGGTTTCTCTCCGAGCGCCTTCACCACCTCCGACAGCGACGCAGCGGCCGTAGCACCTTCCTTGGCGAGCGCATCGCGCAGCTTGGCGTCCAAATCGAACACCACGCAGTGGTGTCCCGCCTTCATCAGGCGCCGCGAGATGTTGCCGCCCATGCGGCCGAGCCCGATTACGCCGATCTGCATCAGATGCGCTCCTGAACTATCCGTCGTAATCGGGATTTCGTGCTGAGAGCAATTGCAATGCTTTCCTATGGCGCACGGCCATCAGGCGTTCTTATGAATCACCGCTGACGGCTCGGACTTGACCGCCCGATATTGCGGATTCTCAAGCTTCACCTCATCAGCCCAGTAGCCGGCACGCTCATAATGTTTGTGCAGGCCGATTTCCTCATCTCTATCCAGCGTCAACGCCGGGTTATACGGCGGCGCATCCTTCACAGCCTGCCGCGTCAGACTGACCGAGACCGTGTTGTCAGGCCACCTGACATTCTTGATCCATTTTGGGGCGATCAGCACCTGGTGCCCGAGCCACCAGTTGCTCGTATCCACAATCAGGTATCGAATGGCCCAGGTATCCTCGTCAATGAGCAGCCCCTGCACGTGGCCGATGCCACCATCGCTCGCCTCAATGTGATACTTCATCACCGCTTCGCCACTGCGCAGGTGAGGGTCGTCATTCTCGTGCTGACTGGCTTCACGTGCGAGCTGAGCCTTATCCACAGGTGCCGTCAGATATTCGGAGCTTGATCCAGCATAGCCAACACCCATCGACCTCATGCTGGGATAGATCCCAGGACCCCAGAATCCGGCACCCCCCCAATAGAAGGGATATCCGTAATAGGTCAGGTATTGCATTTCATGTTGCCGCGATACGGGCTTGTCAGTGTCCAGGTCGGGGCTGTTCTTGACCTGCTCCTTCGTGATCGACACCGGGAAAGTCCTTTCGGCCCAGTTCGACTGCCCAATGGCGATTGGCGAGATCAGCACCTTCCGACTCGACAGCCAGCTGCCGGTGTCAACAACGAGATATCGGACCACCCACGCTTGATCATCGAAATAAAAATCCGTCACCTCGCCAATGGCACCGTCGGTTGCGCGGATGGCGTAACCCTCCAGATCACTCATGCTGCGTAACATGTTTGTTTCTCCTTGTCAGAGCATCCGACAACGGATGTTCGACACATTGCGGACACCGGACGTGTTTACTCCGCTGCGACGCCCGGACTCCATAGCTCGGTCAGTGCACCAGCGATACTCCAATGCTACTCGCGGTGGCGAGATAGATCGGTGCGCTGCCGCACCGATATGGCGCCGCTTTTCGGCCATTGATCCCATGGGCACAGCGGCAGATGAATGCCGTATGCCATTGATTTACCCCACCTCAGCGATCGGCGTTCCGACGGTGCCGCTTGGCGTCTGTCGCTCGACCCGCGACGAGATAGAGGACGATCGACAGGTTCACAAGCAGCAATGCAAGCCGTATCGCACTGTGACGGCGATACAGTGCAACGAATTCGACCGGCAGGAGAATCGACGTTGCACAGACGACGAGCCACCGGCCCCAGCGATAACGACGATAGAGCGCCCAACTCTGGACGGAGGAGAGTGTACCGTCGAGGAATAGCGCGCATACCACGACGAGCAAATTCCGCGCGGTTGCAGCGTGAATCAGTCGCTCAGCGAGCGCGATGCTCCAGGTTTCTGCCACATGGCGTCGAATGATAGTCGCGGCGGCGGTCAGCTCCTCGGTCAAGTCTGTCAACCCGATGAGCCATAGGGAGGCGCCGACTATGAATTCGACAACTGCTGTCGCCAGTTTGTAGGCAATGATGAGCCCGACGCCCCGCGAGTGCTCGTGCGGCCGAGTCGCTGAATCGACTTCGGTGGCCGTCGTCACGGCATCACATTGCTTCTCGCGCTCCCAGGATCGTGCCTAGCGCTTTCGCGCCCAGACCCTTGGCGAAGCCGCGGCACCCTGAAAGCTGATGTATGAGGAATACCGCAGCGCTTGGCATCCAGCGGTACTGACTCCAGAGTCGTGAATGCGCTTAGTTTGTGCGCTGGCGTACGGAGATAAAACACCATGGAGCGTAATGTTCGAGAATCCCTGCAGCACGGGCCGGAATAGACAGGCTTGCCACTTCATTCTAAATGAGCCAGACGTGTTCGGCACGTTGTTCGTGCGCCATCGGGTGGCAACGAGTCATATTCAGCGTCTGAATGGGGTCAATCCGAAGCGTGGGATTACGCCATAATACTTCTGATGATTGATATACCTCTCTATCCGCTGAGATTCGAACCGATCTACGAGTATCGGCTTTGGGGTGGTCGACGTCTGGGCGACCTTATGTCGGCGCCGCTCCCGGGCGATGGCCCGATCGGCGAAGCTTGGATCCTGAGCGACCGCGACGAACATCCCAGTGTAGTCGCTGACGGACCTCTCAAAGGGAAGACCATTCGACAGCTGCTGGACCAGTCTCGCGAGCGGTTGCTGGGTAATCTCTCCGAACACTTCAGTCGATTCCCTTTGCTGTTGAAATTCCTCGATGTGACTAAGAGGCTCTCAGTTCAGGTGCATCCGTCTGACGCCCATAAGGAACTCATTCCGGACGGCGACACCGGAAAAGATGAAGCTTGGGTAGTCCTTTCGCAAGGACCCGAGGCTCGCATCTACGCGGGCCTGAAAGCTGGCGGATGCGAGCAGGACCTGCGCCAGGCAATCGCCGGCGGAGAGTTGCCCGGGCAGTTGACTAGCTTCGTACCGCAGACTGGGGATGGTGTCTTCATACCGGCCGGGACGGTTCATTCATTGAACGACGTGGTGGTATTTGAAGTGCAGGAGAATAGCGACGTTACGTTTCGTCTCTACGACTGGGACCACATCGACCCCACTACCGGTCAACTGCGCCCCCTGCAGGTCAATCAGGCATTAGCCTGCATCGATTTCAAGCAGAGTGGCATCCGCCCGGTGACTCCCTTGAAGGAGAAGACGCAGCCGGTCCTACGCGAGAATCTCATCCACTGCGATCACTTCGGCGTCACGCGAATTACTGGAGCAGTTCCGTTTGCCATTGGCAAAGTCGGAACGCCGCGCGTACTGGTAGGCCTCGCGGGCAACGCTCAGTTGGAGCACGCCGGTATCGATTATCCGATCGGCAAAGGCGACCTGCTGCTGTTGCCGGCCGAGGTCGGGGCATGCTCCTGTCGGCCGCACGGTGTCACGAGCGTATTGGAGATTTCACTGCCGGCAGTCGCGTAACGGCATGAAATCTCTTGTTGTCTTTGACCTGGACGGTACGCTGGCCGAAAGCAAGTCGTCCATCGATACCGAGATGGCGGAGTTGCTCAATGCGCTGCTCGACATCGTGAAGGTAGCCATCATTTCCGGCGGCGCGTGGAAGCAGTTTGAAGAGCAGGTGCTTGCCCATCTCTCGCGCGGCAAATGTCTGAAGAATCTGTCTCTTCTGCCAACCTGCGGGACGAAGTTCTACCAATACGAATCCAGTTGGAATCAGCTGTATTCGGAGGATTTCACCGCAGAAGAAAAAAGGAAGATCATTGATGCGCTGAAGCAGACAACTGCCTCACCAGAGCGCGATGTGGACAAAGTCTGGGGCGAGGTCATCGAGGACCGGGGAAGCCAGATTACGTTTTCTGCCCTGGGACAACAGGCCCCGCTCGACCAAAAGACGACATGGGATCCTGATTTCGCCAGGCGAAAGAAGATAAAAGCGGCCCTCGACAAGCTTATCCCGGAGTTTTCCGTGCGCCTAGGAGGCGCCACTTCCATCGATGTGACCAAGCATGGCATCGACAAGGCCTACGGCATTAGAAAGCTGCGCGACGTGCTTCACGTCGCGATCGACCAGATGATCTTCATTGGGGATGCTGTGTTTCCAGGTGGCAACGATTATCCGGCCAAAGAGGCGGGTGCGCTGACGATCGCGGTCAGGGATCCTCATGAGACCAAGCGGGTGATTGAAGCCATCATCGCTTGTCTGGACTGCAAGCGATGAGCGGCTTTCAACTGCAACGCCTGGGGCAGATCATGGAGCCGCAACCCGGCAATGCGCAGGAGGTGGAAGGAGTTCTGAATCCGGCCGCAGCCCGGGGTCCTGATGGTCATCTCTATCTGTTTCCAAGGCTGGTCGGGCACGGCAACTACTCGCGCATCGGCATTGCCCGAGTCATTTTCAACCACGCCGGCGATCCGTGCGACGTTGTGCGGCTCGGTATCGCACTCGAGCCGGAAGCGGAGTACGAACGGCGATCTGACGGCAGCGGTGGCTGTGAGGATCCGCGCATCACATTCGTCGAACCGCTGCAGCGCTATGTGATGACGTACACCGCGCTTTCACCCATCGGCCCACGGATCGCGCTGGCCATTTCGGCGGATCTTGTCCATTGGAAGAGGATTGGACTCGCGCGCTTTGCGCCGTATCGCGGCATCGATTTCGTGCATGTGGACAACAAGGATGCCAGCCTGTTTCCGGTCGCCATTGCCAATCACGCCGGAAAAATGCAACTGGCTTTGCTGCATCGGCCGCTTTTTCCAGGCACTCGTCCCGAAGAAACCGCCTGCCACGAGGGCCCGCGCGAATTGAATCTCGACCATGAAAGCATCTGGATTTCCTACTGCCCAATGCCCTCACCGGGGGCTGAGCCTGAACATCTGGGCCTGTTCAACTCACATCACCGCCTTGCCGCCCCCATTGAGCCCTGGGCCAGGCTGAAAATTGGCGCCGGCACCCCTCCAGTCCTGACCCGGCACGGATGGCTCGTTATTTACCACGGCGTAGGTGAAGTGAGAGGTCGCGCCAACGAATCGCATCATTTGTCTTACTCCGCCGGAGTGATGGTGCTCTCCAGGCAGCATCCCCAAGAGATCCGCTATCGTTCGGCACAGCCGATTCTGGTACCGAGCCTGCTGCAGGAGCAGAGCGGAACGGTTGCCGATGTCGTGTTTCCCACCGGCATCGACCGGCGTGACGATCTTGATTCACCGGATCGGTTCGATGTCTATTACGGCATGGCAGACGACCGTATCGGCGTGGCACGGCTCGATTTGCCGGATACATTGCCGTTAGACGGCGTCGGCGCCCTGCCTAAAGGAAAGGTGTAACGACCCTACGCCATTTCAATGAGTCGCGCCGCGGAAACATTGACTGCGCGATCAGCTCTATCAGTTCCTCGATGCAGCTTTCGACCAACCCAACTTTGTACGACGCTTCATGACTTCAGTCGCTTCCCTCTGTCGTTAAGCTCCTCGATGTGACAAAGAGGCTCTCAATCCAGGTCTATCCATCTGATTCCCACAAGGACTTGATACCGTCGGCCGCCAGTTTAACCGCGTCGTTCCGTTGCAAATACCTGTTCCTTGCGAGTAGACAGATCTTGGAACGATGGGCTGACTCCCGAGCGCCGGCGCTGGACATGAGCGACGCCGCAGGAGGCTTGCAGCACGCGCTAATTGTTGGTGGGCTCTGGCCTAATCCACGCCTATCTTAAGGATCGTCTCGGCAGCCTTATAGCGGCGCCAGAGCTCCTCGCGTTTGGCGTCCGTGGTTGTTCCGGAACGTCCCATGGCAAGCACCTCCAATTGCTAAGATCAGCCGACGTGTTCCTCTGACCCTTGAGAGCGCCTTACCCACGCAATCGGAATAATTTGTTTCCGCTGTGGCCAGAACAGACCCACATTCCTGGCACAACTGTAGTTTGACGCCTCCTTCACAATCTCTTCCGCGAGCATTCTGACAAATTGATTCAGCGCCTCGGCCCACCGAACTACTGCGATGGACTTGCGCTCTCGATCCGATCTGCGTTCGGTGCGGTGCCGCACAGACGCCCATTACATATTTGCACAGGGTTGGCCCGTAAAAGAATTGCCGCGAAGGTATCGGGCAGAGACGCCATTGCGCGTGTAGCCGCTCACACGGAGAGGCGATGTCGAGCATCGAAACAACGAGGAAGGAGCCGCCACTGGCTGCACAACTCAACTATTGTCTGAGCGCCCGGCGTTGAGCGCGGTGCCTGTAACAGTTGGAGTTGTTGTTGAGCCGACCCCTGCCGGCGGTCTTACCGCCGCCGAGGCAGAATTTCGCCTGAAGAACGCCGGGCCGAACTCGATGCCCGATACTGCGCTGCACCCGCTGCGAATGGCACTTGCCAAGTTCTGGGCACCAGTTCCGTGGATGCTCGAGGCAGCGATACTGCTCGAGCTTGCTCTCGGCAAATACGTGGAAGCTGCGATTATCGCGCTGCTGTTGATTTTCAACGCAGCTCTAGGTTTCTTCCAAGAGAGCCGCGCTCAGTCCACGTTGGCCGCCCTGAAATCTCGCCTTGCATTTAGCGCATCGGTCCGACGCGACAACGCTTGGAAAACGGTGCCCGCAGCTCAACTCGTTCAAGGCGACGTGATAAAGCTATCGTTGGGCGCGGTGATCGCGGCGGACGTGCGTATCTCGAGCGGGGACATTCTGCTCGACCAATCGATGCTGACGGGAGAGTCAGTACCGATCGAGGCCGGTGCGGGCGTACAAACATACGCGGGAGCTTTGGTCAGACGGGGTGAGGCAGTAGCCGAGGTGACAGCAACCGGGGCGCGGACCAAGTTTGGCCGCACTGCCGAGCTTGTGCGCACTGCCCATGTCGAAAGCTCGCAGCACAAGGCCGTGTTTCGCGTCGTTCGAAATCTGGCTGCCTGCAATGGGGTCATTATTCTTTTGATGATTGGTTACGCGTATTTCCTGAAGATGCCGGTGTCCGAGATCACTCCGCTGGCGCTGACTGCCATTCTGGCGTCCATACCCGTAGCGTTGCCCGCCACATTTACACTCGCCTCCGCGCTCGGCGCGCGAGCGTTGGCGAAGCTCGGGGTGCTTCCGACCCGCCTATCGGCCGTCGATGAGGCGGCATCGATGGACGTGTTGTGTGCCGATAAGACCGGCACCTTGACGCAAAACCAACTGACTGTGACGAGCGTTCAACCTCTAGTGGGAGGCGATGAAGCGCATGTGCTGGCGCTCGCTGCAATGGCGAGTTCCGATGGCGGCCAGGACCCGGTCGATGCGGCAATTCGTGCGGCAGCCGCGGCAAAGAAGATCCCCGCGACGATGCATCTGACTGCCTTTATACCTTTCGATCCAGCAAGTAAGCGATCAGAGGCCACGTTTACGGACGCCAAGGGTGCGCCGCAGCGCGTGTCCAAGGGAGCCTTTTCGGCAATAGTGGGTCTGGCGCCCGTTGAGGCTAGCGCCGACAGTGCCGCAAGAGACCTGGAAAGTAAGGGCTATCGGGTTCTCGCAGTCGCCGCCGGGCCCGCAGCGGCGATGAAAATGATCGGGCTCATCGCGTTGAGCGATCCCGCACGAACCGATTCTGCGGGCCTTGTGGCGGCGTTACAGGCTCTGGGCGTGCGCACCATCATGGTCACAGGCGATGCGCCGGCGACTGCTGCGATTGTGGCCCATACCTTGCGGCTCAAGGGCGCTGTGTCGCCACCCGGAATTTCTGCGGACGCGCGACCGGAACAGTTTTCTGTCTATGCTGGCGTGTTGCCGGAGGACAAGTACAATCTCGTCAAGTCGTTTCAGAAGGACCATCACATAGTGGGAATGTGCGGCGATGGGGCGAACGATGCGCCGGCACTCAGGCAAGCCCAAATTGGTATCGCCGTCTCGACTGCCACGGATGTGGCCAAATCCGCGGCTGGCATGGTGCTCATCAAGCCGGGCCTCGAGGGAATCGTTGCGGCCGTGAACGAAGGGCGCCTGACCTTCCAGCGTATCCTTACTTACACATTGAATTCTATTACGAAAAAGATTGTGCAGGTATTGTTCCTGAGCGTGGCGTTGATCATGGCCGGACACGCGATTCTCACGCCAATGCTGATGGTATTGATTATGATCACAGGCGACTTTCTCGGAATGTCTTTGACCACCGATCGCGTGCGGGCCTCACCTAGCCCCAATGCGTGGAAAATACGCAGCCTCACGATCGCAGGCGCGCTAATGGGAATTGGCGAGCTTACCTTTTGTACGGCCATCCTGGCGTATGGCAAATACGCCATGGACATGGATTTGAATACACTCAGAACGCTTGCGTTTGTATCAATCGTCTACGGCAATCAGGCCACCACCTACAATAACCGTGAGCGTCGGCATCTTTGGTCTTCCCGACCTGGCAATTGGGTCTTGGCGTCATCGAGCATCGATATCCTGATTGCCACAACCCTATCAGTGACGGGTATCGCGATGAGTCCTCTACCCATTCTGATAGTGATAGGTTCACTCGCTGGCGCGGCGGCATTCGCCGTGGTATTCGATTTCGTGAAAGTCCCCGCTTTTCGCCGCCTCGCCATAACCTAGGTGCAACAGCGAGCGGATTAGACGCGCCAGCAAACGAGTACCTTTACTGGCGGTTAGAGTTCCGCGTGCGATCGACGAGGAAGGAATAATTCTGGCCTTCTCAATCGAAGCGCCAGAATCAAAGTAACGAGCTTGCCGTCAACAATCCGCGCCTGATCGAGGTCAAGAGCTAATTGCTCCAGCGACCGCTCAACAACCGTAATTCCTTCGTGGTCGCCGGCGATACCACCGCCTTTAGCGACCCGATCCGCGGCGACGTAAGATGCGAGGAACAAGGACTGCCGTTCCGTTGATACGCCGGGGCTCGACCAAATGCGCGCCACGCGCTCGAGGCCGTGTAAAGACACCCCAAGTTCCTCGTAAGCTTCCCTGCGCGCCGCCGCTTCATCCGTTTCTCCTTCAATCATTCCCGCACAGGCCTCTTCCACGATTACTTCATTAGTTACGCAGAATACAGGGGCGCGAAATAGCCGCACCACCAGCGCGCATTGACGCTCCGGATCGTAAGGGAGCACCGCAGCAGCGTCGCCATGGGTTTCTATGTCTCGTGGCACCACAGTTCCGTCAGCCAGCTTGACGCGCAGCCTTTCAACGGTGAGGTATCCGGTATAGCCTATGCTTCGCTCTACGATCTGGGGCTTCACGATATAGATCTGCTCATAAATGAGTGGATATCCACAAGGTAGCCGGGCACCCCTTCGGTGTTTCCTGACGAGCCGATTTCTCGACCCTAGCAGGTGGCAACAAAGTAATTACTCGTCAGCGGCAAAGATGACAATTTATGGGTGCGAACAATATAGAATCATTGCGAGGCCATCTGTGCGCTGGCAGACGAATGCGTTTCGCCGGGCTGATTACGAGGACGCTGCCATTCGCGCAAGGATAGCGGCTTACCCCATGTCAGTAAGCGAACGAACCGGAGGCTCAAGTGAAATGCCCTATTGATTGCAACGTGGAGCTGCAGCCAACGATACGGCACAAGCTAAAGGTCAACTACTGTCCGTCCTGTGAGGGAATATGGCTCGAGCACGACGAACTCCAAGAACTGGAGGATGAAGTCTTTGACTTTGGCGATCGCTGGAAGGGAACTTTGGTTTTCAGCTCAGCTGCGACGAATCACACGTGCCCGGAATGCATCGCTCTCCTGCAGAGGTTCAGGTACCGATTTTACGATCTGGAGATGGAGTTCTGCCCGAACCAACATGGCTACTGGCTCGATCATGACGAGGACACGAGAGTCTTGGAACTGATGAAAAGAGAAGAAGCGGATCTCCAACGAAAACTGCTGGCAGAGGAGAAGTGGACCGCGACTTTAAGACACATGCGCTCTCCCTCATTTTTCAGCAAACTGCGAGATCTTTTTCATAAATAGTCTTTTAGTTCAGTTCATGGTCCTTTAGGGTTTCCGAAAAAGATCATCAGCCCCGACGGCAACGCCACTGGCTTCTCACGGAGCTGGACCCCAATGACTGCCATTCGGTCTTTAGTCTCTGCGGCCTCGGCCTCGGCCTCGGTGAGCCGAAACCAGCGCTGGACGCGCTATTGGGTTTCACAGACGCGTTTTCGCGACGAGGCAGATTGGGAACTCATTGAGGCACTTGCTCCTGACAAAGTCGCTACTAACGCCGGGCTCACCCGGTGCCCCTGTGCACGCCCTCGAAATTGTCTGATAGCAAATTTCCGTACGACGTGTTTGCGCTCGTCTGTGAAGCAAGCGCAAGTGATTGATTTGGCGGAGAGAGAGGGATTGTTCGCGGCTGCGCCGCTCATCCCTCGCTGACGCTCGGGACCGCCGGCGCCAGGGCGCGCCGACGTCCTTCGCCGCCGCTACGCGGCGGCTCGTCGAACCCTCAGGGTTCGAATCCAGCGCTCTTCCATGCAAATGGAAATCAAAAAGGGGACCAGAAGGTCCCCTTTTGATTTCCATACTGGCGGAGAGAGAGGGATTGTTCGCGGCTGCGCCGCTCATCCCTCGCTTACGCTCGGGACCGCCGGCGCCCGGGCGCGCCGGCGTCCTTCGCCGCCGCTTCCGCGGCGGCTCGTCGAACCCTATTGTTTATGTTCTCGGGTTCGAATCCCGTCGCGACAACATCAGCTGGATAGCGCTTCCTGGGTAGAAACCGCTCATAAAACGTGGCGGAGAGAGAGGGATTCGAACCCTCGAAGGGCTTTTGACCCTTACACCCTTAGCAGGGCTGTTCTCGCATCCACAGCTGTCTATGCCATTATGGAAAGTACGTAATATATAGGCCTATTTTCTACCGCTGTCCATAGCCGTCTCTGGTAGACTTTCCGTACCATTCCGTACAGACCATTTTTGCCCGTGGCAGATCTGTCTCGCAAGCGCTCCCGCGATCGCCTGGCGCCCCGGCGCGAGCCGTACTGGCAGCGGCTCGCTGCAGGCGCCTTCCTGGGTTTTCGACGAGGTCCGGACACCTGGCTCGCTCGCTTCCGCGGACGAGACAAAAAGCAGCAGTACCACACGCTGGGCGAAGCGCTCGAATTCGACGAGGCTAAAAAGCGGGCAGAGAATTGGCTCGCCCAGCTCGCCGGCTCACCGGTTCGCGCCATCAAGAGAGGTACCGTCATCGCCGGCCTGGAGAGCTACCTGACGGACTTGCGACGCCATGGCCGCGCGGAGGCAGCAAAGAAAGCCGAGGGCCAATTTAAGACAGCGCTCGGGTTCGATCGCAAGGAAAAGCGGTACAAGGATCCTATTGCTGCACTGCACCTTGAGGGCGCAACCAAAGACGACTTCTTGGATTGGCGCGATCGGCTCCGGCCTGGACGATTACCGCGAACCGTCAATCGATTCGCGCGCGCCGTCACCGCAGGCCTGAATCGGGCGCATGATCTTGGACATATCGGCAATCCGGCGGCCTGGCGCTTCGAGGCTCTGGCCGACGATGAATCCGAAACCGCGGTATTCCTTTCGCCGGCCCAGCGAAAAGGCCTGATCGATTCAGCATCGCCAGAAGCAGGAGCTTTCCTGCGTGGCCTTGAACTCTCAGGTGCTCGTCCGAAGGAGCTCGCGGAGACCACGGCTGCAGACTTCGATGGAGAGCGCCTGAGGGTTTCGCATCGAAAGGGACGTCCGCCGAAACTACGCTCCAGGTATGTGGTCCTTGATCAGGATGGGGTCGCGTTCTTCAGGTCATGGGCGAACGGGAAATCGCCAACTGATCGGCTTTTCACGGCAGCTGAGGGGAAACCGTGGCGTCGCGACATGTGGGCTCAAGAAGTCCGCTCCGCTATTGCTTTGCACAACAAACGTACGGGTGCGCAAGCGCGCATTCCGGGCGGAGCTTCCGCGTACAGCTTCCGCCACGCCCGGATCAGTGAACTGCTCCAAGTCTATGGAGTCGATCCACTCACAGTTGCTGCTCAGACAGGGACAAGCCTTCGCATGATCGAACGCGCTTATTTCAAGTTTATCCGCTCAGCGATGCTGGAGAAACTCGCCAGCCTCAGTGCAAAACCACTCGGAGATTGAGACGTCCCAATCTTCGAAGATCGGCCGCGCTTATGGCTACTTGCTTTGCGGTTGCGCGGTCGTGAGAGGATTGGAGCTGCGAGGTGCGGGCCGTGCTGGCGCCTGACGGCAAATTCACCCCATACAGGTTGCTGCATCGCACACAACTGGATGGACGCGACCCACGACCGATCGATACGGTCGGCCAATGCCCCGCAGAAACGTGTTCGACGCGCTGGAGTCGGCCAAGGAGCCGCGCTGGTACACGATCCGGAATATGCACGGGGCCCTCCTGGAATCTCGGCTATTGCCGGCTGGAAGCGATTTGAAGCGCGCGTTCGTGGTCGCCATGCTCGATCACATTGACGCCGGGTGGTTGCTCGGGGAATTCAGCTCGACCGGTGCAGTGTTCTTCTGCACACGTGGGGTAGAGCGACGCATGGTCAGCATCACCCCCTGCGCTCCCGACCACGTCCACAAGTATGGTGCCGCGCACCTGACGGAGAGCCCTGGCCGGGACGACTAGCATATCCGTCCAACACACGAGACCCAATCTGGTCGGTTACGTTCCTAGCACCGGATTCGACAAGACCACACCCTTCGGGAGGTGGGAGTCGCAGGTTCATCCTGTCACCCCGACCATTGAAATCATTGAAGAAGTTGACTGTGAAGCAAAAAGGGCTCTTGACTGTGTACCATTTTAGGTACATTGTGACTTGGCTGGGGGGGGGTAAGGTTGATTGCGCTCAAGAAAGTCCAGGCGGTCTTCTATCGGACGAAGCTTGGCGCAGAGCCGGTACGGGATTTCATTCGCGCCCTTTCGCGCGATGATCGCCGCATCATTGGCAGCGACATCGCAACGGTAGAGTTTAGCTGGCCGGTCGGGAAGCCGACATGCGCACCGCTCGGAATGAGCTTATGGGAAGTTCGGAGCAACTTGACCGGCAATCGCATAGCACGGGTACTGTTTATGCTGCACGAGGGCGAGATGGTCCTGCTACACGGTTTTATCAAAAAGACCCGGAAGACGCCGCAAAGCGATCTGGAGTTGGCCCGAAAGCGTTCGAAGGAGGTGAGACAATGAACAAAACGCGAAAGACGAAGAACCCCCATATCGGGAGCAGCCTCGACGCCTTCCTGAAAGAAGAAGGCATATACGAGGATGTGCAAACAACCGCGATCAAGCGTGTGCTGGCGTCACAGCTTGAGCAGGCCATGAAAGCCCGCAACTTGACCAAGCTTGAAATGGCTCGCCGCATGCGGACGAGCCGCGTGCAGCTTGACCGGCTGCTTGATCCCGACAATGACAGTGTGACGCTCGCAACCTTGCGCCGCGCTGCCGCCGCTGTCGGGCGCGAGGTGCGACTTGAACTCGTTTAGCAACAGTTGGCGGCTGCACTCTCTGTCCGATCAATGGCAACCTCAAATACGCGGAGCGGCGTGACGGGCGCCTGTACAGCATAATTTCCGAAGCACCGACCGCTACAAGGGCAGTAGGTAGAACAAAAAGAACCAGGGGCGCCAATCCATGGCATTGCATCCAAATTTCCCGCGATCGCCCTATGAGGTATTGCCACCGAACCTCCGTTGGTTTCCCGCGGCCGAAGAGTTGCGCAGCACCGCCTACGAGAAGCTGTTGCCGCCGCTGGTGGCCAAGGTGCGGGAAGAAGTCGCGGATTGGCGCGTTGCAAGCTACTCCGGGGCATCTCCTACCTCCCGCGCACTCCTGACCTGGTGGTTCGAAACCGATCACCTTATCGATCTCGCGGACGGAACTCAGAGCCAATTTCGATATTACTTCGCGCAGCGCGAAGCGGTCGAGACCGTAATCTGGCTCTATGACGTAAGGCACGCCCGCGACAAATATGACCTCCTGCGCTTCGACGCCTCCGGCGCCGTGTCGAGCAACATGTTCGACGAGGACTGGCCGCGCTTCGTGGTCAAAATGGCAACCGGCGCGGGGAAAACCAAGGTGCTATCGCTGCTCATGGCGTGGAGCTACTTCCATAAGCTCTACGAACCGGAATCAACGCTTGCGCGTAATTTCCTGCTTATCGCACCCAACATCATCGTGTTGGATCGCCTGCGGACCGACTTCGACGGGCTTCGCATCTTCTTCAACGACCCGATATTGCCGGAGACTGGGCACGCAGGGCGTAACTGGCGTGACGACTTCCAAATGGCACTGCACATACAAGATGACGTTCGGGTCGTCCGTCCTACCGGCAATATCTTCCTCACCAACATTCACCGGGTTTATCTCGGCGAGGTACCCGAGCCCTCGCTTGGCGATGAAGATTTGCGCGACTACTTTCTGTCTCCGTTCGGAGCTAAGCCCGTCGGCAAGACATCCGACAGCAACACCGATCTCGGCGAGATCGTGCGCGAGATCGATGAACTCGCCGTGTTCAATGACGAGGCGCACCATATCCATGATAGCCGCCTGGCTTGGTTCCAGTGCATCCAGGACATTCACCATCGGCTGCTGCAAAAGGACTTGCGTTTGGTGCTTCAGATTGACGTGACCGCAACGCCGCGCCATGACAATGGCGCGATCTTCGTGCAAACCGTGAGTGATTATCCGCTGGTCGAAGCTATCGCCCAGAATGTCGTCAAGCATCCGGTCTTGCCCGATGCTGCGAGCCGCGCCAAGTTGGCCGAACACAAAAGCCCGATCATCACCGAGAAGTTCGCCGATTACTTGCAATTGGGGATCGAGGAGTGGCGCAAGAGTTATGCCGAACACGAGAAGTTAGGCAAGAAGGCGGTGCTATTCGTGATGGTCGATGACACCAAAAACTGCGACGAGGTGGGTTCTTACCTCGAAAGGATTTGTCCCGAACTTCAAGGTGCCGTGTTGGTAATCCACACCAAGGCCAATGGCGAGATTTCCGAAGCTCCATCAGCAAAGAACAAGGATGAGTTGGAGATCCTCCGCAAACAATCGAATGAGATTGACACCTGGAAATCGCCCTATAAAGCAATCGTATCCGTGTTGATGCTCAAAGAAGGCTGGGACGTGCGGAATGTGACGGTGATTGTCGGGCTGCGCGCCTACGTCGCCAAGAGCAACATTCTGCCGGAGCAGACTCTGGGGAGGGGCCTACGGCGCATGTATTTCGGCAGTGACCAGCGCGAGACGGTCTCCGTCATGGGGACCCCCGCCTTTATGGAATTTGTGGAATCGATCCAAAACGAAGGGGTCACCTTCGACCGCGTGCCGATGGGCGGCGCCGGCGGCCGTGAGCGTCAGGACTCGGTTGTCGTCGAAGTCGATACCGAGTCCCCCGACAAGAACATCGACGAACTCGACATTTCGGTGCCGCGCCTGACCCGCCGTTACAACAGGGAATTCAAGGACCTGACGGAGCTGAAGCCGGAGCATTTTAGTAATACAAAGCTACCGGTCAAGCCTTTCACCCCCGAAGAGACCCGCGAAATCGTCTTCAAGACGATGCTGGATTCCGAAGTCGATCACACGATGCAGCTGGATGGCACCGGACCAGGTGACTACCGCTCCGTCGTCGCCTTCTTTACCAAGCAGCTCCTCAAGGACTTGCGCCTTGTCGGCGGCTACGACCAGCTCTATCCCAAGGTCAAGACGTTCATGCGGGATTGCCTGTTTGACAGGCCGGTTGATCTCGACGACCCCGTAATCCTGCGCAACCTGTCTGAGCCGGAAGTCGGGAAGGTACTAGTCGACCATTTCCGCGCCGCAATTAACGCCTTGACGATCTACGAGAGCGGAAGCTCGCGCATCGACGGGCATATTCGCCTCCGTGATACCCGGCCGTTCCGCACCGAGCCGCGAAAATATTTGCAAGCTAAGAAGTCTGTGTTCAATCGTATCGTGGGCGAAGCGAACGCCGATAGCCTGGAACTGGCGTTTGCGGCGTTTCTCGAAGCGGCACCGGACGTGCAAGCCTTCGGCAAGAACTATATGGCCGTAGGATTCAAGATTGAGTTTGTCCGAGCCAACGGCGAGCTATCCACCTACACGCCGGATTTCATCGTGCGCTCGACCGAGGGCAAAATATGGATCGTCGAAACCAAAGGTCGCGAAGAGCTTGATCTGCCGCAGAAGATGGCCCGCTTGCGTCAATGGTGCGAAGACGCTACGGAAGCGACCAAGGACGATGGCGGCCCCAGTTATCACTTCGTCTATGTCGATCAGCAGAGTTTCGAGCTGCACAAGCCATCATCGTTCGCGGGATTGGTGAGCACCTTCCGCGAATACCAGGAGGCCTGACGATGGCACGCCAGGAGAAGAAATCCTACGACTTGAGCGAAGCCGACCAGCGTGACCTGGTAATGCTCATCCAGCAAGGGAAAGCTCTTCCGGAGAAGTACCGCTTCATTCTGTTCGAGGACAAGCGCGAAGTCGAGCTGGTCTGGAACGGCAAGTCACGCGATGTTTGCACAACGGTACTGCCTTTTCAGACCTTGGAACATATCGACGAGCCACGCGCAGAGACCAAGACCCAGGAGGATCTGTTCGATAGCCGTGGTCGACAACTACGCGGCTGGACCAACAAACTGATTTGGGGTGACAACAAGCTAATCCTATCGTCGCTCAAAGCCGGCCCGCTGCGTCAGCAAATCGAGGACGCCGGGGGACTGAAGTTGATCTATATCGATCCACCATTCGATGTCGGAGCGGATTTCAGCATGGACATCGAGATCGGTGGTGAGACCTTCCACAAGGAAGCAAACCTTCTGGAGCAAATTGCCTACCGCGACACCTGGGGACACGGGGCAGACAGCTTCATCTCAATGCTGTACGAGCGCCTGATTCTCATGCGAGATCTTTTGACATCCGACGGGACAATCTACCTGCACACGGGCTGGGGTGTATCACATTACGTTCGAGGGGTTTTGGATGAGGTGTTCGGAAAGGACAGAGCGGTCAATCAAATAATTTGGAAGCGCCAGACTGCGCATAGCGACAGCGGGCAGGGGTCAGAGCATCTGGGGCGCCTTCATGACGTAGTTCTCCTTTACACAAAGGGAGACAGGTTTACATGGAATGTTCAGTACATTCCCTACGATCAGGAATATCTACGCACTCATTACAAGAACATCGAAGAAGGCACAGGTCGAAGGTATGAGCTTGCAGACTTGAACGCACCAGGTGGGGCATCCAAGGGCAATCCAAGGTACGAATTTCTCGGCATTACGAGATTCTGGCGGTTCAAACGCGAACGCATGGAGAGGCTCTATGAGGAGGGCCGTATCGTGCAGCCTAGCGATGGGGCCGTACCTCGGTTTAAGCGGTACCTCGACGAGATGCCGGGCGTGCCGGTGCAAGACCTGTGGCTCGATGTAAATCCCATCAATTCGCAGGCCAAAGAGTCGGTCGGCTATGCCACTCAGAAGCCAGAATCTTTACTCGAACGAGTGATCAAAACCAGCAGTAATGAGGGCGACCTCGTTGCGGACTTCTTCTGCGGATCAGGCACTGCTGCTGTCGTCGCAGAGAAACTTGGCCGCAAATGGATCGCGACCGACCTCGGGAAATTTAGCATTCATACCACACGCAAACGATTGATCGGTACTCAACGCGAGCTGAAGGCGACGGAGAGGGCTTTTCGCGCTTTCGAAGTGCTGAATCTTGGCCGATATGAGCGACAGGCCTATCTGAACGTCGGTGGACGGCTGACGGCAACACAAAAGGCGCAAGCCCTAGCTCAGAAGGAAAACGAGTTCCGGGAGCTAATCCTGCGCGCCTACAAGGCTACGGGATTTGGCGGCATTGACGGTACGCAGCCTCAGGATGGCTTTTTTCACGGGGCGCGTAGCGGGCGTCTGGTTGTAATTGGCCCTATAAATCTGCCCGTCGGACGTTTGTTTGTCGAAGAGGTCATTACGGAATGCCGCAAGCGTGGCGCCTCCCGTGTGGATGTACTCGCTTTCGAGTTCGAGATGGGGTTGTTCCCTGCGGCACTCGAAGAGGCGCGCGGCAAGGGAATCGACCTGACGCCAAAATATATCCCCGCCGAAGTATTCGACAAACGGGCCGTCGATAGGGGGCAGGTCGTTTTCCACGATATCAGCTTCGTGGAGGCGACGCCCAGATATGAGAAGAAGAACAAGCTCGCAGTGAAGATCGAGCTGACCGACTTTTCCGTGTATTACACACAAGGGGCCGCCGAGGCGGCGATTGCCGCTATGAAGGAAGGCAAGAGCGAGGTCATGTGCGAGCAGGGGCAACTCTACAAAGTGAGCAAGGGCAAGGACGGGATTGTGAAGAAGGAAAAGCTCACCAAGCACTGGACAGACTGGGTGGACTACTGGGCTGCGGATTTCGACTACATGAGCCGCAAGGAAATCATCAAGGTCCCGGTAGGATCAGGCCTTGGCGGAGTAGCCTCATTGCCGGGCTTTGAGCCCCCACAGGGTGATCTGACAATGCCGGTCTTCGAGGAGCGATGGACCGGCGGCTATATTTTCGAGAATGAGTGGCAGAGTTTCCGCACACGACAAAACCGCGAGCTGGAGCTGACAACCGCCCAGCACACTTACGACCGAGCCGGTCGCTACACCGTAGCCGTCAAGGTGATCGACATATTTGGTAATGACACAATGACACTCGTGCCGGTAAATGTTGGGTAGACAGACGGAAGAAAGTCGCAGCGAGCAATGCAGATTACCAGGTTAAAGATCCGGAATTTCCGTTCAGTTAAGAATCTCGATATCGAGCTTGGCGATACGACCGTCTTGATTGGCCAAAATAACGCTGGCAAGACGGCGATTCTTGACGCGGTTCGGATCGTGCTAACTCGTCGCTGGGGACAGCGGGGAACAGGATTCACTGAAAACGACGTTTACCGCCCCGACGAAAGTGGCGATCCCAAGACACTACCCCCAGTGACAATCCAGCTAGTCATGGAGGAGCCACGTGCGGGCGCCTGGGACCCAGATATGGTGGCAGCACTTGAGGACATACTCACGGTCGCGGCGGGTGGACGCAACATGGTTGTCGTGCGCGTTACCTGTTCTTGGAGCGAGGAGAAAGAAGCATTTGAACCGGCTTGGGAATTTCTCGATGCTGCGGGCCTGCCCATGACGGGAAAGGCGCAGAGAGCTACTAATCTCACGGGGTTCTTCAGCTACATACCTCTGTTTTGGCTTGGCGCGCTTCGCGACGCAGCAGATGAATTCACTCCGCGCTCGGGTCATTGGGGTCGTTTGCTCCGCGGCGTCAGAATTCCAGAGGAACTCGAAATAGACGCGCTCCGAATTCTTGCAGAGCTTGATGCAAGAATAGTGGCTGCTGATCCAAAATTGACCGCCATCGCAGAGCTTATTGGCCAGGCAACTCGGGTGGCGATAGGCGAGGGTCCAGGCGCAGCGCGACTCAATACTTTACCTCTGGCGATAGAAGAGATGCTCCAGCGTACGGGTATTGTTCTTCGTAACGAGGACCTCCGCCCTTGGTTGCCTCTCGGCCATCACGGTCAAGGCCTACAAAGCCTAGCCGTGATATTTCTCTTTCAGGCCGCCGTGCTGCAACAGCTCCAAGAAGCTGAAAGGCCAGGGACGGAGGCAATCTTCGCTATCGAGGAACCTGAGGCGCACCTCCACCCACAAGCAGCCAGGACGCTATGGGAGCGCATACAGTCGCTGACAGGGCAGAGGCTGATGACCACGCACTCCCCTTACTTCGTCCAGCACGTTCCGTTGCGAGATTTGCGTCTCGTGCGACTACGAGGCGGCTGCACAGAAATATCCTGGATTCCGGAGCATATTGTCTCTGATCTGCCCTGGACTGCCGCCTTGGATGGGCTTGTCAGAGGAGAGGTCGCCGGTAGACTTTTCCTGAAGGACACCGCTACTGGGCGCGTGGCTGCCAAGAGCTGGTTCAATATGGCAATGGCCAATGCCCTCTCACAATGTTATCGAGATGATATGGATGCCGCTACGAAAGCAGAGGTCGCGGGCACATTCCGCCACGCCTGCCGAATTCTTCCCTCTTCCGTGGACGAGGAGAGACTTGCTTTTCACGGACGTCGCGTGAGAGGCGAGATTTTCTTTGCGCGCCGATGGATTTTGGTCGAAGGGGTGTGCGAGTACCTTCTTGTGCACGCACTGGGAAGGGCCCTTGGCTGGCAGGTTGATGCTCACGGGGCATCTGTCATCGATTTTCAGGAGGGCGACAATGCGGGCATCTATCCGGCACTTGCAACCGCATTTGGCATGCCGTGGCACATGGTCGTTGATGGGGACGATCAAAGCGCCAAGTTCCGTCAGCAAATCCTTGATCGAGGCTTCCGGGAAACCGACCTCACTGGAAAGTTATTTACTTTGCCGCCGCCACACAACCTGGAGGACCAGCTCATCGCTGATGGTCACGAGCAACTCCTGCGCGACATCCTATTCGAGGCAGGCGTGCAGACGGCACGCGCGTGCACGCTAGACGAATTTAGAAGTCAACTCAACAATAGGAAGACGGCGTACATGGCTTCGCTGGCACTACGAGTGTCCGAGGATGTCGCTCTTGCACAGCGCATGCCTCGAGCGTTCGTGGATCTTATCCTAGGCCTCCGGGACGGTACGCTATGACACCGGCGGTTGAAGAAGCTTTCTCGCGGCTAAGTCCTACGCAACGTCAAGCGGCGGAATGGGGTGAGGGGGCGGCGTTAGTGTTGGCGGGCCCTGGGGTCGGCAAGACAACCGTATTGACGGCTCGGATTGCACGAATATTAGACGGATCTCGAAATCGGAATTTCCGTATCCTCGCGCTTACCTTCACCACGAAGGCAGGTGATGAGATGCGCGCCCGGGTGGAGGCCCTCGTACCGGGGCTGCCCGATCGGACTGTGATCGGAACCTTTCATGCCTTCTGCGCGCAAATTCTCCGGCAACACGGTTCTCACCTGGGTATTAAGCCGGATTTTGGGGTCTATGATCAGGACGAAGACCGGCAGGAGCTGCTCAAGGACGCATTGCGCGAGGCTGCCGCAAAAGGTGCGGACGTTTCCCCCGACGATGTCCGTTGGCTCAAAGCTATTGACCAGTTACGCAGCGGCCTTGTAGGACCGGCCAAAGCTGCCAGCCGATTCCAGAATCCGGAGGCCGGCGCGCGGGCCGCGCAGGTCTATTCGATCTACGAAGATGCGCTGCGGCAGCGGAACATAATGGATTTCAACGGAATGATCCTTGATTCGTGTCGCCTCGCTCACCAAGTGCCTGCCGTCGCTGCGCGAATTAGACAATCATATCCATATTGGATGATCGATGAGTTTCAGGATACTTCTCCTGCTCAGTACCGTCTCGTGCGGTTCCTGGCGGGGGATGACTTCCGCAATGTCTTTGCCGTGGCTGACGACGACCAGATCATTTATCAATGGGCCGGTGCTAGTTACCGACAGATTGCGGCATTCCGCGAGCATTTCAAGCCTGAGCAATTTCAGCTTGTCGAGAATCGGCGCTGTCCGCCAGCCATTGTCAAGGCGGCGAACAGGCTTGTGACGCATAACGTGGACCGCACACCCGGAAAGGCGCCGCTTGTGGCGATGAAGTCAGATAATGGCAGCGCGATTGTTGTTCGAGTTTATGCGAATGCTGCGGAAGAGGCTTCCGGGGTAGCTGCCGATATTGCGGGGGCCGGCGCCGACAGTTGGGGCAAGACTGCGGTGCTCGGCCGAACGCGGGCACTCTTGAATCCTGTATTGGAGGCGCTGCGTGCTGGCGGAGCTAAGGCTGTGATTGCCACTCGTCGCGACAGATTCATCTCGCCACAATTCGCTTGGCTACAGGCGTGCCTTGATCAGTCTCTTCGGCCGACCGATAGACGCGTCTTCATCGCAATGTCGGACGCCGCAAACCGAATTGCGGATATCGAGCTCGACGCCGCTCTTTTGGAGGTTGAGGCCGTGGCGGCCGGTCGTGGATTGTTAGAACACTGGGCGCTCGCAGCCCAAAAAACCAACAACGCAATAGCGCATCGATTGGGAGGGCTGAGTTTACGGCTTCTCCAGTCGCGCACCTCTTGGCGCGCCGTCGTTACCGAAGCGTTGGCGTGGCTCCCAGAGACTGCGCAATCGAGTGATGGCGTAGTATCCGATGCTGCTGACGATAAGGCGGCTTGGGAGACAGCCGCGCGCGCGATTAGAGCCGAAAAAGGGAGCGATCTCGATCTTCCGGAGCTTCTGCAGGGTATAGCTCTTCGCCCTAAGGAACCACCGCCCGACCCTGGCGCGGTGAGCCTCCTCACAATCCACGCAGCTAAGGGTCTAGAGTTCGATCGTGTTTGGTTGGTTGGGTTGGCGGAGAGCATTTTGCCCTCTTGGCAAAGCCTTCAGGGCAAGGCAAAGCCTGCCGAGCTGGAGGAGGAACGCCGCAATTGCTTCGTAGCCATCACTCGAACTCGGCAAACGCTCGTGCTTACGCGAAGCAAAAACTACGGCGGTTGGCCCAAAGAGCCATCACGATTTCTCACGGAAATGGGCCTGACGGACAGCTAACTTTATGAACGGCGCGGTGACCGTTAGCGGACGAGAAAACCGCATTAACCAGCTATTAACGGCTGCATGATAAAGGACATTATCATGCAGTGTTGAGCTTCACTTGGGGAGTGCTGCACTATGAAAGCTCATCTCTGCTTTTGCCCACATAGCCGGCAGGTCGCGGTCGAAACAACGAGCGTGTACGCCGGTGGATTCGAAACGCGTCTCCTTCCCATATTCGATCACATCGAGGAAGAAGCCACCGCGGAAACGGAGAAGGCCTGGCAAGCAGCCGGATCGGGGCCGGCATGCAATGAGAATATCGATCCGAGCGTTTACGGCGAAGCAGCGCAAGAATACGGCCTCGAAGTCTACGAGAATCTGCAATTCACCCGGCAACAGCTTCTCGGCCTCGCGGCAGCGGGCCTCTACCACCTTTGGGAACGCTTGCTGAAGGAGTTCCTCTGTAAAGAATTGCATGGCTGGACGTTTGACGGACGCGATAGTCGCAAAATGATTGTGGACGCAGATTTTCCTGGGCTTGAAAGCTTTCTATTGCAATTTGGGTTTGAGCTAAAGAAGCAGCGTTGCTACGCGGATCTGTGCGAACTTCGACTTGTTGCCAACGTTTATAAACATGGTGATGGAAGATCGTGCGAAGAGCTTCACGCGTTGGCACCGCGGTTGTTCGAGGGACTTAGCTATCATTTCGATATATTCTCCAAAGCGGACGGCTTGGAGCTGGCGAGGGCAGATTTCACGCGTTACACAGAAGCGGTGAGAGATTTCTGGGACACGTTTCCCGAGAATCTGACCTTGGCCGACGCGGCGTGAAGGGCGGGTAGCGCGACACGAGCGCTAACAAGAATCGAGGAGTCCAAGATCCGGGCCAACTTGCAGCCCTCCCTCCCCGCGCTTTTCGCGCCTGACGCTTCGGCTAGCAAGCGATTCGTGGAGTCCTTCACCGCGAATATACGCAACCGCAATACGCGGCGTGCTTACGCCCGCGCTGCCTCAGAATTTGCCGCCTGGTGCGAGCACAGTGGCTTACGAGAGCTGCGCGACATCGAGCCGGTGCATGTTGCGGCCTACGTCGAAGCCCTGCAGGCGCGCCTGGCGGCACCGTCCACCAAGCTCCAACTTGCCGCAATCCGTATGCTGTTCGACTGGCTGGTGGTCGGTCAGGTACTTGCCGTCAACCCCGCAAGTCCCGTGCGTGGCCCCAAACATTCTGTCAGAAAGGGTAAGAAGGCGGTGCTCACGGCAGAGGAGGCCCGAAGGCTCCTTGATTCGATAGATTCCTCCTCCATCGTCGGCTTGCGCGACCGCGCGCTCATTGCGCTCATGGTCTATGCCTTTGCCCGCGTCGGCGCCGCGACGAAGATGCGCGTAGAAGACGTCTATGTGCAGGGGCGACGCACCTGGGTCCGGCTGCATGAAAACGGCGGCAAACGGCACGAAATCCCGTGTCATCACAACCTGGCGGGCTACTTGCAGACTTATATCGAGCGCGCCGCGCTTGAAGGCGACGACAAGCGCTATCTTTTTTGCACCGCGAACTGGCATACAGGTCTGCTATCCACCGAGCCCATGACGCAGTCCGATGCTTACCGGATGATCCGCCGGCGAGCGAGCGGCGCCGGCATCCTCACGAAGATCGGCAATCACTCGTTCCGCGCTACCGGCATCACGGAATATCTCAGGAACGGCGGGAAGCTCGAAGTCGCTCAGCAGATGGCCAATCATGAGAGCGCCCGAACGACATACGACCGCCGCGACGACCAGGTTTCTCTCGACGAGATTGAGCGTATCGTTATATATAAGCGATTGATAACAATGGGTTATCAAGAGGGAATTGATGGTGCCAGACTTGCTTGATGTTCGCTAAAGAGTAAGGCGGGTATAAGTAGCTCATGAGCACCCGCGATGAGTTTCCGGAAAGGATAAAGCGAGCCGTGGCGGCCCGTGCCCAGTGGCACTGCTCCTTTACCGGATGTGCGAAGCCCACTGTGGGGCCGAGCGAAGAATCCTCGGAAGCGGTAACTATGATTGGCAAGGCAGCCCACATATGTGGAGCTGCGCCGGGTCGAGGAAGCCGACGCTACGACGCTTCCATGACACCGGAGGAACGCACGGGCATCGACAATGCTATATGGCTTTGCCCAGACCACGCCGATCTAATCGATCGCGACGAGGTGACCTACTCAGTCGAGAGGCTACGCGCGATGAAGCGCGAGCATGAAGCGTCCTGCGCCAAGGGCGTTCGCCTTGGAAAGAGCCACGACTTGGGCGCTGGGCTCCTGGCAATCGGTCCCGACATAATTTGCACAGGCGATATCCAGAACATCTCGGCGGCTAGTTGGACACTGCGCCTGAAACATTTCGTGGTGGGCGACGTGCACACGCTTGTTTCGTTTATTGGCGGATTCGCAAAGGCAGCTCCCGAGGACAGATACCTACTGTCGAACGAGCTTGGCGACGGTCGGGTACTTCTGCAGCCACCGAACCTAACAAAGCAAGGCGGCGTCTATATTCTTATCTGCCCGGTTGCTGAAGGGTTCCCCCGCATTGATGCCCAGAATCTGGGAAGCACCATTGCCATGCATGCGGAAACCGACGATATGTACGTCGACGGCAAGGGGGACATAGCTCGGGTCTCTGGGCTCGATGCTCTGCCGCAAAACGTGCAGTCCTTACTGTCGTTGCAGCGCGGCGAAAGCGTCTTCAATCCGACATTCGGAATCCGGTTTTTTGAGTATTTCGAGGCATTCAAAGAATCGCCCTGGCTCTCGTTGCTTCTGACTCTCGATGTAATCCGCCAAGCAGCCATCCCCTTCACAGACAAGATCTTGAAGACGCAACACACCCCCCTTCAATGCGTTACCCGTGTCCGTGCCTTTGAGCTGCTCTCCGAAACGCCAACGAAGCATAGGCTGCCCGTTCGCGTCGATTTCGACGTCCAGGGGGTTGGACGATGGCAGCGGGAATTGTCCGTTTATATGCCAACGAAGGAGCAGATGGAGAAGCAAGCGAAGCTGAGGGCCAGTATGGCGTCTTTGATCTGAATTGGTTCGTAGGATTTGGCGAAAGACATCTCGATTGCGCGACTATGAAAAAAGGGCCTGCCGATACCATGGTTAATTTCGGGTTAGGTTGGCGGGCGATTAAGAAGGGCAAGGAGGGACCGATGTCGCTTCGCGACATTGACGACAAAGGCAATACCCGCGCGGTCACCGTTCTGGATCACGAACCGGAATTCTTGCGCCAATGGAACCGCATTCCGCTGCAACAGCAGGCTGCCATCGAGGCGGAGATAAATCGAAGGCTGGATGAGTTGATCTCGTCGCCGAGCCCGAACTGGGGATCCATCATGAATACATCGATCGAAGGCGGGAAGGCAAACCCGACCACCGGCGTGAAAGGCGACTGGTCCGGCACGGTGTTTGAGCCGATCTACACGACCGCATGCGGATACAGCGAGGAACAGGCTGGAATGCTCTTTGGCAACGTATTCAAACGAATCATTATTGGAAGGCGCGAGCCGTGGGTTGGGATTCGCTTCGACCCCACGTTCCCACAACGTGGCATCACGCTACAAGGCAAAACCTATTTCCGACCCAGGGGATCTTAGTGACTTACCGAACGACCTGGCACTAAGATGGATCGCGCAGGCCGGCCATAATGGCAATGAGGTTAATAATGGACGTGGTCGCCTCCGTACAAGCCGCTGCTTCTCGAAACGTTGCGGTTCTTCGGTGCTGCAGATGTATCGCAAGGTCATAGGCGGCGCGCGCGTGCTTGCGTAAGTACTCGTGGGCGCTGCCAGCGAATGCTACGGCCATATACGCTTCAAGCATGCGCTTCGCGTCGGTATCGCTGGCGGCCACGTTGTCCAGTGTTGGGTGCAATTCAGGGTTGAAAACTGCTTGCGCCAGTGAAATCAGCGCCTCTCGGCACAACAGACCGACAGCCTGGAATTGTTCTTCGGTGCTGGCGGTTTCAAGGCGCTGGCGCACCTCCGTAACGGTCCGATCAACGCGGTCCCAGCCCGTAGGCTCTATTGGTGGTCCTGGGGAATGCTGCGCTCGAAGCCTCCGACCGAGGTCACCGACAAGATCGTTCACGAATTGCCGTCGTGACTGCCACGACGGCAGATCACCGCTGCTCCATCGGCCGTACCATTCCCACAGATCTCGATAAGGAAGTGGGTTTTCAATTTTCCGGCGCCCCAACTCGGCTGCAAGTGCGTCGTAATCGCTGGCAAACTCGGCTTGTACCTCACCGATGCGTGGGCCGCCCGTCGCAACGGCAATCATGATTGATTTAAGCCGGTCAAGTTTTTGAAGCACCTCCTGATCTGTCATCAGATTATCTCTTCCAGCCGAAGACACTGCGGAGACAAAGTAGTTGTACGTTAGTTGTAAGGGATCCCGTTCTGATCAGCGTATTTCGCTACGGCCACGCGATCTGCAATTTTTTGCCCATTCTCGTCTGTTACCCACACGTCGCTGCACTCAATCTGAAATGCCGTGCAGGCGAATTGCAGTGCGGAGTTAACGTCGCCGTGGGGATGAGCAAAACGACTGGTTTTCCCGTCCCTGATCCAACTCACAAAGTACGGCATCGGGTGCTCCCAAAAGGCCAATCGCTCGTGCGCGCGCCCGCGGTCGCCGCCGGGTTGCCCTTCATCCCCATGTGGGCAGACTTTCGACTGCCTATTACGCGGCTACCGAAACTTACCGTCTCTACCCTTGACCTTGATATCGCCTTCCGGCGCGAATTTCCGGGCTTGGGCAATCGCTTGCTGCTGGGTATTGGTAATCGCACTGGCTCTCTCTGCGTGCGGCTTCTTGACGTTCCAGCGACCGTCGTGGCGCGGTTCCACAAAATACTCATCGTGCTTTGCCATGGACTAAGTGCTCCTTAGGAATGTTAACGATAACAGGAGCCTAGACGCGCTCCCGTCATTACCACCCGAGCATATGGTGGTAAGTATTAAACTTTTCAAGGGCAACGTGCGTCGAAAATTGGGCTTCTGGCGCCTGCCCTGTGGTCCCCGGAGGGTCGTCCGGCAGCAGCCGGCCAATAGCCAGTTCGCGATCAGCGTCACGCCGGCCCGGTCGAGCATCGTCTGAAGTGTAGATACGTCCCCCAACCCGGAGCGCTCTGGGTCCTGGCTCAGCCCTGAGCGTTACTTTACGAGTTCAGCAAATGGCCACGCCCGTTTGGACAGCATCCTCAGTTGCGCTTACACCTCTTGTATAAATCGGAGCTGGCCCCCATTCGGCGTCAGTCGCAGAGATTACGACTGTTCAACGAGTCAGATCGCGATCGCGAGTGCGCAGCACGCGTGTGCGCTCGAGCAGCTGGGCCGAAATTTGCTCGTTCTCGGTGAGGGCCGGTGGCAACCGATCAACGAATCGTTGAACGTCACGGGCCAGATCCTGGTGGCCGTCTTTCGCCAGCAGACTGACGACGGAATACCATCCGCCTTCTACGGCCTTCCGTGTCTCTACAAGCTTGTGTTTGCCGGGGTCGGTCCGAACGTTCCCTTTGAGCAGTTCGGCAGCAACGGCTCCGGCTTGCGCGCGGACGTATGTTGAATCGCCGCGCAGGGCTGCCCGATATATCCCATCAATCTTGTTGGTCCTGCTCTCACCCCGAACCGCCCGTTCCGTGGCATTGGCGGCTACCCCTAATTCCCGCAAGTGTCGCGCGAATTCCCGGCGCCATTCGCGCAGTGCACCTTTACGGATGTGCAATCGGACTCCCTGCTCACTGATCGCCTTCACGACCATATGCACGTGCGGATGCGGCTCATCCGTATGAAGCGCCATAGCGTAGCGATGTTTAAGTCCGAATTCCTCCCGGGCGAAGTTCTTCACCGCCGTCAGCACCTTGTCCGCCGGGGTCCCGGCAGGCATGGAGAACATTAGTTTGTGAACCAACTTCGGAGACAGGCTTCGCCGAGCGTCTAGATCGGACCGACGCCGGTGCTCCTCAAGATCCAGATCCCAGTCCTTGAGCAGATCCTTCGATACACCATCGCCCGAGAGCCGCTGGCCGTCGTCGGTCTCAAGATCCAGCTCCCCGTCGTCCCGTAGGCGTAAGTAGTCGAGGTGCCGGCGCACCGCGCCAAGGTCCTGCGCGCCTCGACTCAGCACTTTGATAATGACTTCCGGCGTACGTCGGACCGTCCGCGCGATCTGCTCAACCTCCGACGGCGACACCCGATCTCGATGGCCTGGTCCCCGTCGCGCATAGGAGGCGATGTCCAGGAGCGGCACGCCCACCCGAGTATCAATGAGCCGTTTCGGCATATCCCTGGTCCCAGCTCTTTGAATTTTCCGCCAGCAAGGCCTTCACGTGATCGCGCAGCGCGCCCCCAACCTGCAACATGGCCCGCAGCTCCTCGCGCCCGGGGCCCGCTACCCGCTGACCCTGGCTCATTGCCCGGGCGATCTGGTTCAAGTTCCGTCCGATCGCCCCAAGTTCTGCCACGGCACTCTTCAGCGCCAGCAGCTCCTGCTTCGGCAGCGGCACCAAGCTTCGCAGGTGGGAGCGCACCAAAACTGCCACGTAGGTGGCCGAAGGCATCCCGCGCGCTGCCGCCCGCGCATTCAGCAGCAGCCGATCGTTTGGGTCCAACCGGACATAAAGCCGCACGTCACGAGGGGCTCTTTGCGCCTTCAGTCTGGACAATCCATCGACGGCCGACGAGCGCAGAACCACTTCCAGAAGCTGCTTGATGAGCGCCGATTCTGTGATCTGGTCACGCTGTGCGAGCGTTCGAACGAGCGCTTTGATTTCGGGTGTGACCCGACATTGAATGAATGCGTCTGCCGCCATAGGCAGCAATCGTGTGACAAAAGCCGCCGCCAGGCTATCCTGCATATCACTCAAAATGCAGCGAATCGCACCGACCCCACAAACGGCAGCACAGACAACAGGGTGAGCGATCCCCCGCCGCAACCGAGGCTGCCGATCGGGTGCCAGCGCATTGCATGACCGCCCAGGCAGGCTTCTCCCATCGTGGCGGCGGCAAAAAAAAGGGAGAGAGCGCCACCGTTGACGCCCCCTCCCATTTGCACTCAGGCCGCGAGCATCTCCGCCGCCGCATCCCACAGGGCGCTGTTGATTCGAACGTCCTCCCGGATCGAGGTGATCCGCCGCGTTTGCACCAGCCGACCGCTGCTCGAGCGACGGCTCAGGCCCCCTCGGAGCAGGTTCTCCTGCACCCGGTTCAGGGTACTGTAGAGATCATCCCGCGCGTCCTCCGGCCGCCGGCAATTCAGGAGCTGTGACGCCGCCATACCTGCCTGCCCCGGCTCGGGATACCGAAGCGTCAGGGCGCGCTCGGCGAACCGGATCTGCTCGTCCTTAAACAGCCGCCGCTGCTCCATGCGCTCGACCTGGACAGCCAACACGTCGAAGCGTTCCGACATGCCCAGCGCGTGTGCGACCACGCTTTCGACAACGTTACCGCGATGCGGCACGCTGAAGGTCGGGAACGCACCCCTTGAGACGATCAGGCCATTGGTGCAGACCACCCGGAACAGGCCAACCCGGAGCTGATAGGCGCTGGTGCCATCGTGGCTGTTCAGGAAGACGATCTCGGGCACCGAGTCTCGGAGCTGCACCGTCTCGAACCGCCGGCGCAACCGCACCACGTGGCGGGCATGCAGCGGGTTCGCCGCCCGGGTCCGCGTCTGGCGGGCGTCGACGGCTACGAAGCCAGCCTGTAGCAGCCCGGCCAAGACGCGCTCAGTGCGTATGAACGTGTAGCGAATGCTCCGGCGCTCGTCAGCCGATGGTGCGAACACCGCAGGCGCTTGCTGCCGGATTGTCTCCAGCGACAACGTTCGACCGAAGACGCTGGCATGGCTCATAAATGAAAGATCAGGTGATGTGTTCATGATCGGATCCTCGGATCTGTGCTTGGGCGGGATTGCCCGCATCCCCGGGATCACGGCGCGCGCAGCGGTCAAGGGCGCAGCCGGCCGACCGGCCGGGCGCGCGTAGCGCGACCCTTGACGGCGAGCACGGCGTGATATGTTGAGAATACAAGCAACCCGCCCTCCCTCTCTCACTGGCCATTGTCCCAAAGTATCAACTGGACCGAAAATCGACCAGCAGGTCAGCGACTGCTGCCGGTCTAATTGACACCTCCGGATCCCTAAGTTGAGCCGCCTGTGAGCCGCCTCTGTGCACTACACAGCGGCGCCAATCTGGGGCCAGTTTGGCCACATAGGAAGGCGTCTACAACGCTACTGCTTCTCTTATTGATCGCTCCATTCACCCCTTACCGGCCTGCATTGCGTCGGTTATCGGACACTGGCGCAATTTCGTCTGACATTCTCCAAGGAAGCTGTCTGATGGAACAAGTGATGGTGGACGGTAACCTCATTTAGCAACGAATGGGGCACAATGGACATGCCGTCGACGAGCGGAAAAGTGGCGCTACGCAATAGTCAGGACGTTGCAAACTGTCGGCAAACGGTTGGCCGCGTCGCCCAGCATGTAGGTTTTGAAGTTCTCGAACAAACTATGCTGGTTACTGCGGCGAGCGAGTTGGCTCGTAACGCCGTAGTTTACGGTCGCGGTGGCGAATTAACTTGGGAGGTACTCTCTGTGGGTCGCAACATAGGCATACGGCTCACTTTCACAGACCACGGTCCAGGTATTGCCGACCTGGACGTCGCCATGACGGCCGACTGGTCTTCCGGCACGGGGCTGGGATTGGGACTCACTGGATCGAAGCGCCTGATGCACGAATTCAGTATCGAATCTGCGCCTGGTGAAGGAACCCGGGTCAGTATTGTTCGATGGAGGAGGATGTTCTAGAGATGGCGCCTGGCGTGGTCGTCGAGTCGACAGTCAAGGCGCGAGGAATTGTCGTGCGCTGGGTCAGTGGTTGCTAGCACCATTAAAGTGCTAAAGAAGCGCTTATGTGCGGCAGCGCACAGACACTGAATGGCAAAGGCCTGCTTTATATGGTAGCTGTGGACGCTCAGTTCTGCGCGTCTCGAAGGCAATCGTTCCGACCCGCAGAGACACTCATTGTATTGAAGGAATGGGTCTATTCGTATGCTCCACGCATTCCTCAGTTCAAATCGAGCCGAGCTCATCGAGAGATGCCACACTAAGGTGGCTCATCGTTCCGCGCCCGAATCAACGGAAGCGGGTTTTGAGCATGGGATACCGCTTTTCATCGATCAACTCATCAGAACCTTGCGTCTCGAGCAGACCTCGGGGGCTCTGCTGGGCCGAAGTGTCTTCGGGCCAGCGGCTGCGTGCGACCCGGTATTATCTGAGATCAGCGGCAGCGCGGCGCTGCACGGTCGTGAACTTTTGCAGCATGGCTTTACTGTAGAACAGGTCGTGCGCGACTATGGCGATCTGTGCCAAGCCGTCACAGAACTTGCGTTCGAGTATGGCTTGCCGATCGAGATCGACGAATTTCGGACCTTAAATCGTTGTCTGGATGATGCCATCGCAGGTGCCGTCACGGAATATTCCTACGGAAAAAACGTAGTCATTGCAGAACAAGGGATGCTAGCGTTGAACGAGCGGCTGGGATTTCTCGCCCATGAACTGCGCAACCATATTCACACCGCCTCGCTCGCATTGACCGCCATTAAATCCGGCCGTGTTGGGCTGACCGGCGCGACCGGCGCCGTGCTGGAGCGTTGCTTGATCGAGCTTCGGAGCCTGGTCGATCGCTCCCTAGCCGATGTGCGAGTAACTGCCGGCCTACCGGGGAGACACAAACTGATCTCGATGATCGACTTCATAGGCGAGATTAAGGCGTCAGCCTCTCTCGAAGCCCGCTCGCGCGATTGCACGTTCACCGTCTCTGACATTGACCCCTTTTTGGCGGTAGAGGTTGATTGGGATTTGCTCAGTGCGGCCGTGGGAAATCTGCTGCAGAATGCATTCAAATTCACGCGCCACCGCAGTGAAGTGAGCTTAACGGTTCACGCCGTCGCCGACCGCGTCCTGATCGACGTTAAAGACACGTGCGGGGGCCTTCCACCCGGCGAACACGAGCAGCTGTTTCAAACGTTCGCGCAGAACCACGCTGATCGATCCGGGCTCGGACTCGGGCTATCAATCAGCCGCCGCAGCGTCGAGGCAAACAATGGGACTTTGCGAGTGCAAGACCTGCCTGGTATAGGGTGCATATTCACAATCGATCTTCCGAGACACACGCTACCTCTATCTCCTGCGGAAAGCAGGCTAACCCTCGTCTAAGCCGACGCCATCGGAGCAAGTCGAACTTCCTGCAGAGTGTATTCAATTCGGAACTTAAGTCGCCGCTGCCGCTGGTAGTAAGCGATCGTATTCTTTCTTGACCACCCCGTAGCACTCGCATGTGCGCTTTTCTAGCCCCTCGCGGTCCAGCACTAAAATGTGCCCCCGCGAATAGCGAATCAGTCCGGCCTGCTGCAGCTTCATTGCGCCCTCGGTGACACCTTCCCGGCGCACACCCAACATATTGGCGATCAATTCCTGCGTCATCACCAGCTCGTCGCCGCGCAGTCTGTCCAAACTCAGCAGTAACCAGCGGCAGAGCTGTTGATCCAAAGAGTGGTGCCGATTGCACACCGCGGTCTGCGCCATCTGGGTAATTAGTGCTTGGGTGTAACGCAAAAGCAGATGCAGAACGGGACCGGCGCGATTGAACTCGCGCGTTAGCGCTTTCGCTGGCAGTCGAAAGCCTTGACCGGCGCTTTGAATCACCGCGCGACTGGGCGTTGAGCCGCCTCCCATGAAGAGCGATATCCCTACGATGCCCTCATTGCCGACCACCGCGATCTCTGCGGACGCACCATTTTCCATGACGTAGAGCAATGAGACGATGGAACTAGTCGGGAAATAGACGTGGCTCTGCGTCGCTCCCGACTCGTACAATACTTGGGCAAGCGGCATATCGACCAGTTTGAGTTGCGCTTCCCAGCCATGTCGCACCGCAGCGGGTATCGCGGCCAGCAGATGGTTATCCGTCAGATCGTGAGAAATGACGCTCAAGGACACCCGCTCTCTCCAACTCAGGGGTGGTTCGGCAGGCTGAAAGCTTAGTATTTCCGTCAGCGAATGCAAGCAATGCGTATTTTTGCTTGCCGACACCGCGCTCAGAGGGCGTTTAGTTACTGCTGCTGTTATTGCGAGTCAATCAGACCGCAGCCAAGGCCGGAGCGCTGCTCGTCAACAGCTCTCCGAATTGCTCCGCGGGGAGCGGCCGACTGAAGTAGAAGCCTTGACCCTGCGGGCAGCCGTGCTCCTGCAGGAATTCAAGTTGCTCGCGGGTTTCCACCCCTTCTGCCACGATTCGCATGTGCAGATTCTTCCCCATGCCGATCACGGCAGTGACAATACTGGCATCATCCGCGTCGGTGGTAATGTCGTGCACGAACGAGCGATCGATCTTCAGGGCGTCGATGGGAAAGCGCTTCAGATAGCTCAGGCTCGAATAGCCGGTGCCAAAGTCATCCAACGCAATCGATACTCCGATGTCTTTCAGTTCCTTCAGTACCTCCGCGGTGGATCTGGAATCCTGCATCAGGAAGGTTTCGGTCAATTCGAGTTCCAGATGTCTAGGCTCTAAGCCCGTTTCCGTCAGTACCGCCCGTACGCCGGCTGCGAAGTGCGGCGTTTGTAGCTCCACGGAGGAGATATTCACAGCGATGCACACCGGGGCGAGCCCCGCCATCTGCCAGGCTCGGGCCTGGCGGCAGGCTTCGTGCAGCACCCATCGTCCGACAGGCACGATAAGGCCGCACTCCTCTGAAATCGGAATGAATTGACCCGGCGGCACGAGCCCAAGCTTGGGGTGCTGCCAGCGGACTAGCGCCTCCACCCCCATGATGGCGCCCGTGCCCAGATCCACCGTAGGCTGATAGCGTAATAGCAGCTCCTGGCGCTCAACCGCCAATCGCAAGCTATCCTCAATTGCTTGTCGCTCCATAGCGCGCCTGTTCATATCGGGCTTAAAGAATTGGTAGCTATTACGCCCGCAATCCTTCGCGTGATACATGGCGAAATCCGCATTTCTTAACAGAGTCTCTGCGTCCGCGCCGTCGTCAGGATAGGTCACGATGCCAATGCTGGCAGTGATATTCAGCACGTGCTCGTCAATGTCGAGCGGCGCGCGCAGTGCGTGAAGTATCTTTTCCGCAGTAACGGCCGCATCCTGCGCGTTCCTTTCCTCCCACAGGAGAATCACGAATTCATCTCCGCCTTGGCGGCTGACCGTGTCGGAACTACGCACGCAGGTGTATAGCCGGCGCGCCACAGCCTGCAGCACACGATCGCCAATGACATGCCCCAGTGAATCATTGATGCGCTTGAATCGATCAAGATCCACAAAAAGCACCGCGAGTTGCCGGTGGTGGCGCTTCGAGAGGGTAATCGCTTCGCTCAAGCGATCATTCATTAGAACGCGATTAGGTAAATCGGTGAGGCTGTCGTGCTGCGCGAGGTAAGACATTTTCAACGTCATGGCCCGGGCCACGCTGACATCGTGGAACACCATGACCGCGCCCGTCACTTGTCCCTGTCTATCATGGATCGGCGCGGCGGAGTCCTCAATCGCGGCTTCCACGCCGTCGCGCCGGATCAGGACACAGTTCGGGGTCAGAACTACGGTCTTGTTCTCCTGCATTGCCAGGCTCATGGGATTTCGAGCAGTTTCGCGCGTGGTTCCATCGACGATCCTGAATACCTCCTCAAGCGGATGCCCCAGCGCCTGTTCCTGCAGCCACCCGGTGAGGCCTTCCGCAATGACATTGAGATAAGTGACACGGCCCTCGGGGTCCGTGCTCATGACGGCATCACCAATCGAATTGAGCGTGATCAGCGCACGCTCGTTTTGCTCAAATAGCGCTTCAGAAATCACCGCGCGCTCAATCATGCTATTCAGAGCCTTAGGCAATAGATAACTGTCCAGACGAGCCTTAAAAAGGTAGTCCTGGGCGCCACGATGGACCGCTAGCTTCGCGGTCTCCTCGTCCTGAGGGTCAATAAGGATCAGAATCGGAATTTTAGGAGCGGCTCGAAATAGCTGATCGAAGGTATCTACGCCGCGACTGTCGGGCAGGAAGAGGTCGACCAATATTGCCGAGACGCCCGACAATTTTCTTAGGGCGTCAGAGCGACGTGTGACCCATTCGACTTGAAACGACAAATCCTTGCACTTAGTCAGCGCTTCGACAATAGCCATGCCGTTCGGTGTATCGTCTGTAATGAGCAGTATGTGTTTAGCGCTCGAGGTCATTGCATTGCAACATAAAATCCGCAGCGTAGAGTCAAACATGCTTTGCGTCCCGCGTATGTACGCCAACGTACTCAAGGGAATGCCTAGACGACCTCGCCGAGGGATGTTGTGACGCACCACGCCGGAAGTGCTCGTGACAGCACGTAAGGTAGGATCGCCGCGCTAGCGCCTTAAGCCACGCAATTGTGCTCCTCTCCCCGAGATTCATCGGGAGATTCCCCGGTCGTAAGAGACGATGGACTGCATCTGGAGTGCAGACGCAGCCCATCTTTGGAGCAACTAAAGAAGTCCACGCTCTGCAAAACTGACAACCTCGTTGCCGGCCACGATCAGGTGGTCCAAAACGCGAACATCGATGAGGGCCAAGGCCTCGCGCAATCTTTTGGTTATCAACTCGTCGGCGGTGCTGGGCTCACCGATTTGGCTTGGGTGGTTATGGACCAGCACAACCGCGGCAGCTTGAGATTCGATGGCGGTCTTCACCACTTCTCGGGGGTGAACGCTGGCGCCATCGATCGTACCGCGAAACAACTCCACATAGCGCAGCATGCGATGCCGACTGTCCAGCAGTAGCAAGCAAAAGTATTCGCAGTCGCGATCGCCAAGCGTGACCGTCAAGAAGTCGCGGACCACGCCAGGACTTGTGAGCGCAGTCCCGCGACGTACTTTGCCACGTAGATGCTGTTTGGCAGCCGCGATGACCACGTCACTTCTCGCCAATACGAGCTCGCCGCGTTCGTCTCGCACATACAGGGATTCGGCTTTCATGTTCTCTCCGGGCGCCGGCGGGATTGCCGGGGCAGCCGGAGAGGCACGCGGCAGCGCAGCCGTCAGGGCTCGGCGTAGCCGACTCGCGGAGCACGGCGCACAGCGCCGCGCGCACGGCCTTGACGGCGAGAACCGCGTGCCAGACTGAATTGTCCAGCAATCCCGCCTTCTCTTTGCTCATGTGGACGGGCGCGAGCACGCGTACGAGCGCCTTCGCCAGCGGTGTCAAGCTGACTTCGTGGTGAAAATCAACACAAACCCGACTTGAGGGGCGACGCCAGATGCGCGGACCATAGGCTGCAATGAGCGACAACGTACCGGCGGAGATCAGAGCTTGGATAGAATGCGCCCATTGCGGCCGCATCGAGAAGCCAACCGTCTCGGTCCGCATTCCGGCAGGCATCGCGAGTCCAAGGCTGCAGAAAGTCGGCGTGTCCTGCGATCAATGCGCAGGGCCCGCGATAATGCATCTGCAGCGCGCCGTAAGGCAGATGCCTTAAGGCCGGGGGCTCAGAGAGGCTCATCCAGATCCAGGACGTTCCGCAGCCGATCCTCCAGAATTCCAGCGAGCGCGAGCGAATCATTGAGCGCGTCCACGGGATCACGCTCCAGTGCCGCCCTCAGGGCGGTCTTGAGCCATTCAGAGGCCGATTGATCTGCCATGACCTCCTCGACCGTGGGATCTGGCGCCGCCGCATTCATCGCGTCGGATCCTCTCGTTTCGGCGTGCCCGGCCTCGGCGGTCCGGATGGCTCCTGCGAGCGAGTGCGCAGCGAGGTCGACGGCAGTGGCTCACCCTTTCGAATGGAGCCCGCCATCGCGCCACGCACAAGCTCGAGGAAGCGCACGCGATCCTCCGGGTTTGAAATGCGCTTGGCCGCGAACTCTTCCGCCGCTCGGACACTCAGAAACGTGGACTTCAGTTCCGGGTGGGCGCGCACCAACTCGCGAATGTCCGCCTGTTCATCTCGCAGTCGCCGTGCCAGCCGGGCACGCTCGGCGAAGAACGTCACTTTCTCGACGACCCAGCGCGTGCGGTGCGCGTGTCGTTCCTCCTGGGCGATCACCCGACCCTCGGCGTCTCGTTGACGCGACGTGAGCGTGACGGCTTCGCGGGCGATGCGGCGCGCGCCGATGAGGTCACCGATCTGGGGGCGGGTTGCACCCTCGGTGACGGCACGCTGGAGATCCTTGCCCCAGAGAATCCGCTCGCCGCGGCTAGTGAGCAGCTTAACGTAGTAGGAGGGGTCTTCCTTCGCGCGAAACTGATAGTTCGCGGCCCCGTAATCATTCAGTCGGCCGATGAGCAGTTGCCCGCCGCCACGGGGATTGAGCTCGCGCCGGCGCGAGCCCGCATCGAAGCGATCATCCAGGTCAGCCACAATTCACCCGGTGCGCCCTCAGGAGTTCAGCCGCGCACCGGCGCGGCCTCACGGTCTGGCGCCTTGGGAGTGCGCTCGGCGGCACGCTCGCGCAGGCGAACCGTGGGCAGCGGCTCGCCGCGGGCCACCGCATCGGCCAGCGCCGAGCGGACCTGCCGGACAAAGCGCTCGCGGTCCTGTGGATCGCGAAACTGCTTTGCGGCAAGCTCAGCCGCACGCACTTGCAGGTACGTGCCTACGAGTTCGGGATGGTTCTTCACCGCCTGCTTTGGATCGATGGAGGTGTCGAGCACAGTGCGGGCCGCATCCTCCCGTGCCTCGAAGAAGGGGCTCTTCTCCAGGATCCAGCGGTTGCGATGGGTCGCAAGATCCCGCTCGACGAGCTCGCCCGCCTCATTCCGATTATGCGTGTGGACTTTCACGGACTCCTGCCGGACGGATCGCAACCCCACCTCATCGCCCACCTGAGGCTGGGTCAGGGATTGCCTGAAGGCGCGCTCCAGATCCACACCCCAGAGGGTGCGATCGCCGCGCGCCGTCTCCAGCTTCACGAAATACGACATCGGCTCGTGCGGGTCCTGGCGATATGGCGCAGGCCCGTGATCCACGAGCTTTCCGGTCAGGAGTCCCCCACGCTTCTCGGGTGCGCGTGTATCCGGCTCCGCTGGTGTCGGCTGATCCCCGGCGGTCACGCTATCTATTGCCGGCGCCGGTCCCTGGCGTCCGAGCGTGCGCACGAGATGTCCCTGCTCGAACTCGCTCGGCCGGTAGCCGCGCACGTCCAGTCCCGCCGTGCGCGCCGCAAGCCAGGCCTCCTTGCGAAAGCGCTCGGTTCCGCGCACCGTCACCTGGGCCCAACCGCGCGCCTCGGCAATCTGGATGAGGCTCCTGATAACTTCCGTGTTTTCACTCGAGGTTGTGAGCCGTGTGCCGCGGTCGGTGAAGGCGCGCGCGCCATCGGGAAAGTAGTAGCGGTTCTTGACCTGCACGAATCGCCGGCGGACTTCCTCGGGGACGGCGCGCTCCGGCGCGGGCTTCGCAGGGTCGCTCGAAGACAACGGCGCGGCAGCGACCTGCGATGCGGTGCTCTCCTTTCGAAGCTTCTTTGACGGCCGGATCGAGTTTTGAGCACCGGTTCCATCTGGCGTCGAAGGTGTGTCGGTTGCCATGTCGGGTCCCTATCGTATTTTGAGCGTATCGACGAAGTTCGCGACGACCGCGTTCATCTCTTCCGAGGTCAGCCGCTCACCCTCCGCCTTCTGCGGGATCTTCACGCGATCGAAATCCACCGCGAAATCCTCAAGCGTCAACGTTTCGAGCCGGTCGATGTCGGCGGCGGTTGCTTCGCGGGTAGCCGGGCGAGCCTCCGGCATCTCGCGGGGCATCGAGTCGGCTGGCGGCACGCTGCCGGCCGGCGACTCGACTGCCTGTTCAGCCATCATCGGCCTCTCGCTCGAGGCTGGCGGTGCGGGCGCGGCTCGCTCGGGCGGCGGCAATAACCGCGCGGTGAACCGGCGATCCTGGAAGTAGCGAATTTTCTTGCACCGGATGGGTCGCAGGCCCTCATAGAAGATGATCGCCTCCTCGGCGCCGAGGGCCTTGACCTCCTGCGGCAGGAGCAGGGCCCGGCGCTGCTCGCTCACGTTCTGGCTGCGCGAGCGCTGCCCCTTGCTGCCCGAAAAGCCGAAAAGCGGCGTCGAGATGCTCTTCGCGCGCACGGTGGTGTAGCCGAGCTCATCCGAGATCTCGCGCGCATCGGCGTGATCCTTCGCGGCGAACACGATGCGTGCGGCGAGGCTCTTCAGCATCGTCTCGGCGTTATGCGCGCCGTACACTTCCCGCAACTGTGACGGGGTCTGGACCACCATGACGACGCGCACGTTGTAACCGGGTAGATACGAGATGGCTTCCGCGATGATCGGGATGCGGCCGAGGGCGGCAAACTCATCGAGCAGCATCATGACCTGGAATTTCAAGCGCGGGTTATGCTCGGGGAGTTCGCGCGTCTGAAGCCCGATCGCCTGCTGGAAGAGCAGATTCACGACCGGGCGCAATCGGTGCAGGTCATCGGGATTGACGCTGACATAGATCGATATGCGCCGGGCGCGAAGTTCCCGCAGGTCAAAGTCATTGCCAGAAGTGGCCCAGTCCAGGATCGGGTTCAACCACAGGTCCAAGCGTGAGGTGAAGGTCTTGCGGATGGAACTTGCCGTCACCGGTGCGAGATCGATCACGTCGTAGAGCGAGCGCACGCATTGCGGGGAGAGCGGGTAGGTCCCGCTGTTGCGCCCCTCGATGACTCGCTTCCAGTGCTGCCCGAACCCTTCGTCATCCGAGGCCATGCCTTGGCGCAGCACCTCGCCGATGGTCTTTGGAAGCGACGGGGTCTCGAAGAGATAAAGTGCAATGCCGAGGAACAATGAGCGGGCGCTCGCGGTCCAGAAGGGATCCACGTTCGGCGGATCTGGGTAGAGCATCTCGGCGATGCGCTGCAGATCATTCACACGTCGCTCAGGGTTCGTTGCCACGTAGTAGAACGGATTCCAGCGCGCGGTCCGACGATCGTCGGAGAAAGGATCGAACAGATAACAGTCCTGGCCGCTCGCCGCACGAAAGCCGGCGGTCTGCGCCCAGTTCTCGCGCTTGATGTCGACGCAGATGACCGAGTCGGGCCAATTTAGGAGATTCGGGATCACGACGCCGGTCCCTTTGCCGGCGCGGGGCGGCGCCGCCAGGCACACGCCCTGTTGGCCTGCGAGCATGAGACAGCGCCGGCCCCAGCGTCCCAGCACAATCCCACGCTCGCCCAAGAGCCCCGCGCGCGCGACCTCCCGGCGCGTCGCAAAGCGCGCATCGCCATGCAGCGCACGCCGGCGCGGCAGCAAGAGCGCTAGCGGACCCAGGCCCACAAGCGCCAAACCGGTGAGCGATGTGGCCCACAGTCGAGGCCGCAAATTGGGCCGATCGCCGTAGTAGTAGCCGTAACGCGCGATCGTCAGCGGGCCGGCCGAGCGCGGATCCAGGTGCAGCCACTTAAGGAGTAGCCAGCCGGCCAGGTACTGGGAGACCAGAAGTGCGAGCACGCCCACGCCGGCAACCTTGAGCCACGCCGGTCCCCGGTGCGGCTTAGGCAACGGGGCTGAGGCTGCGATGCTTGCGTCCCGGCTCAAACCAGATCTCCTTGATGAAGCGCCGGTGGCGCTCGACGCCGAACTGGATCACGACGTCTACTAATAGATAGAGGAGCTGCTTGATGTCCGCGCGCGGCAGCTCCTGCCCACCCCGGCTTTGCTTGACGAGTAGTACCAGCTGCTCGAAGGCGAGCTCGGCGCTAGCCGCATGCACGCTCGTGATGGAGCCCGGGTGTCCGGAATTGACATTACGCAGATAGTCGAAGGCCTCCTCCGCCCGCAGCTCTGCAAGCAGAATCCGGTCAGGCTTCATGCGCAGGCACGACTCCAACAGTTGCTTGGGCGTCACGCGCGCCAGGCCCTGATCGTCCTTGGAGTAGAAGAGCCGCACGTGGTTGGGATGACGATCCAGGACCAGCTCCTGGGCATCCTCGATCGTGATCAGGCGCTCCTCGCTCGGAATCTCCCGGATCAGCGCCTTGGTCCAGGTCGTCTTGCCCGAGCCGGTGGGTCCTGAGACCAGAATGTTCTTGCGAGAGACGACCGCCAGGCGCATGAAGGCCTTGTAGTTCTCCGTCTGGAGCAGTTTCAAGAGCTCGTTCTCGATGTCATCGAGCGTCTCGTTCGCGCGGCGCGTCGCTCGAAATATGCCGCTGGCGGAAAGTTCATCGATCGACCAGACCCCATCGGAAGGGCGACGGATACTGATCGCCACACATCCCGCGCTTGTCGCCGGCGGCAACACGATCTGGATGCGCTCGCCGCTCGGCAGTGAGGCCGATAGAAGCGGTGACTCCTCATCCACGCGCTGTCGCGTCGAATTCGCGACCAGCTTCGCAAGCCTTCGGCACCAGTCGAAATCCGCAAACGGGATCGCTTCGCGCTGCCAGCCTTCACGCGTCTCCACGTACGCCACGCCCGGCTGATTGATGCAGAGCTCCGTCACATCAGAGCGGGTCAGAAGCGGTCGCAGCGCGCGCAGGTTCAGATCCAGCGCCGAAGCCGTCGCAAGAGGGGCCACTTCAGCGCTCTGCGGTCTTGAGTTCATAGACTGACCTGAAGTCGAGATCGCGGGCCACAAAGATCTGGATGCGATCGCCCTGGTTCTTGGTGACGGTCGGCGGGATGTTGACGGTGCTCTTCAAGACTTCCGTCAGCACGTCCTGCGAGCCCGACGGGTTATAGATCACGGTGCCTCCCGAGTTGCCCGAAGTTACCGCCGCCTGCACGGCACCATTGACGACGGAGATCAGGATTGCCGCGCCAAAGCGCTGGAAGAAGTGCCTATTCACATCGCCCGAGAGTCCCGAACGCCCGAGTTCGTCGGTGCCGGGCGAGGCCAGCGGCACGATGACGCCGGTGGGCGTGCGCGCCTCGGTCCAGAGCACGAAGATGCGCGAGCGCCCCTGGGCGAGCTCGCCGCGGGTCTCTCCGACCAGCTTGCTGCCGCGCTCGATGAGCACGGTACTGCCATCAACCCCAAAGGTGTCAGTTGCCGTCACGCAGGTCGTCATACCCGGCAAGGTCGAGTCAATCGCGGTCTCGAGCGTGCAGTCGATGAACGCGCCTCTCGGCAACAGAAGGCGCTGGGCCGGTAATACGCGCGCGCGCGTGGCGGGGGTTGCGCTCGGCTTCAGGAGGGTTGCGAGCGCGCTGTCGCCGGAGGCGGGCTCCTCCGACGTGGGCGCGGCCACCCTGCCCTCGCCGCTCACCGGCGACGCACTGGAGCTGTCGTCCTTGAGCTGCGGGCCTTCCGATACCGGTCCTGCGAGGCGGCGCTCCATCGCAAGCATCCAGGCCGGCTTTGCCGCCGGCTGTGCGGAGCCACCCGCTGGCGGGATGTTGCCTGCGGCCGTGTCCGAAGTGGACTCTCCGGCCGCGGGCAGCTCGGGGGCAGGACCCAGCACGCTAGCCACAGCCGGCGCCGGCGGATCAATCCTGCCCAGCGAGGGCAGTGGCATCTCGCCCGCAGCCTGGCTGCGCGAGGCGGCTTGGGCGGCGCGCTTGACCTCGGTGCGATGAGTGAAGGTGTGGATGTAGTACCAGGCGAGGAGGCCCAATCCGAGCGTGGACATCAGGCCGATGGCCAAAATGTTGCTGACACGAGACTGGAGCGAGCGCGCCTGGTTGACGGACGCAATAGTGCGCTCCCCGATGATGCGATCCGGTGCCTGCCCGGGCTCCTCGATCTGCGCATTCATGGCTGCGCGCCTTTGCGCTCGCGCATGACGTCCGGCGCCACCGTTCCTGACTTCAGCCGATCCCCGCTGCCGGCAAATCCTTTGTTCACGATACAACCTGTGAGGCGTCCACGCCGGACGATGAATCTGGCGGCCACCCGATGGATGAGCACGTCGCCATCCTCGATACTGAAGTTGAGCAGCGACTCGCTGCCATCGTCATTGCGCACGAAGAGCGCTGGCAGCTCGCTTCGCGCCGCGAAGCTCAGGCGCGTCTGGATGCCATCATCTGATGCTGCGGTCGGTTTCACCGATGGGTCCCCGCAGAACCAGTAGTCGGTGTTTCGCGGCCGGCTCTGCCGCGCGCGCGCAAGCTCTAACTGCACGCGCTCGTCATCGGTCAAGCCGTCGCCGCTTGGATGCGATGCCGGATACGAGAAGCGTACCGCGTACATGACCGGGGCGATATCGGGGTTGGGACGCCGAGCAGATGCCGAATACTCGAAGTAGTAGCGGCGTTTATTGGTCGTCACGGCGAGATTCATCTCGGTGTAGGCGACCTTGGGCTTCAGCGTGAGCACGTTGCCGTGCGCGCTGTAGGTGAGCCCTTCAAGATCCCCGCCGGCGAGCGAACCAAAGGTCTCATCCGCCTCAAACTCCAGATCCAGATGAAAGCCGACGTAGCCATACAGGCGGTACACCTCGTCCGGGCTGTAGAGGACCGAGCGGATGCGAGGATCGACGCTTCCACTCTTGGGCAAGGTCTCGGCACCTGCGGTCAGCGCAACGGCGAGCGCGAATGCGAGCAGCGCGCTGGCGCGGCGCGCCCTTACTCCCCTGCGAGCGCCCGGTAAGTTCACGAGGCACCTGCGGGGTGGGAGGACGCGAGGGGGCCGGAAGGGGCGGCGCTCGTGGGCGTCGGTGGCCCACCCACTTCCGGCTCGGGGCGAAAATCGATGATCTTGAATCCGAGCGGGTTCCAGCGCCGCACTTGCGGGTCCGTGGAGGGGGCAGCAAAGGTGTAGCGGATACTGGCAATCCAGTATGTCCGGGCTTCCTCGGCGCTGCCCGCCTGGCGCTGGCCCTTGAAGTAACGTACCTGTGCAAGATCCGTAACCCCGTCCGAGCGCGTGAAGAAGCTCACCGAGGTCACCTGCGCGCGGATCGTTGTGCCGTCCTTGTACAGATTCAACGGCGATTGGGGGTTGGTCTTGTTCCAGGCGGCATACCAGGCGGCGTTGCGCTGCGCGGTATGAAAGGCGCCGCATTCGGCATAGTCGCTCTCGGCCGTGGCAAAGTTGAAGCGCTCACAGACTGTCACGTAGTGATCGAGGAAATAGCGCGTGACGGCCTCAGGCATTGGCTCGTTGCCTGCGTATACCGGTACCACATCGACGAGCCCGGTCGTGTTGTCCACGCGGATGACGAAGGGCTCGACCCGCTTCAAGGGCATCAGAAGCATCAGCGCGATCGCGACCGTCAACGCACATGTCCAGCCGCCGCCTGCCACCCACCAGGCGATGCGGGCGCTGCGCCGCTGCATGGCCACGCGGTCCGCATCCCAGGAGGCGGCCTCCGTCAGATACGTATCGAGTGCAGCGTCGGTTTTCATGGGGTTACGAGTTTGGGTGTCGCTGTCGCTGTTGGCGGCGTCATAGCCGCCACAATCGGGGTCGGCGGATTGATCGCCGTCAAATGTCCTTCGCAGTCGACCTTGCCCGCCTGATGGCTGCACGCGCCCACGAGCGGGAGAAGAACAAGCAGGATCCGCGTTTTCATCTCATCGCTTCCCTTGGCTACTCGGATGGCCGTATGGTGTTCGGCCGGGCGACTTTCGCCAGGCGCGCAAGGCCCGCACCGGATCCCCGGCGCAGGTAGTAGCCCGCCTTTCGGGTCAAGGGGTCCCAGCGCGTGGTTTCACGATCGATGAGGCCGCGCGCGAACTGGCCGGTATGGCGCGTCGCGCCGCCAAATCCCCACGCAAGCGCCGCACTGACGAGACCAAAGGAGCTCAGCGCCAGTCCACTCGCAAGGCCGGCCGCCATCGGCATCACCTGGCGCATGACGAGGAACGTGAGCCCCGCGGCCATGCATACCCGCACGGCATCGGCGATCCGGATGCCTCCGCCCTCATCCGCCGCCTGCTGCGCGGCTGCGGACACGATACCCATCATGAGCGCGGCCACCAGCACGGTCAGGATCGTCACGAAGGCATAGTTTGCGAGCTGGGCGATCCAGGACTCAAAGAAGCGCTTCGTCGCCTCGAAGAACAACAGCGCGATGAACAGCGGCCCCAGGGCGAGCAGGATCGAGAGCGCGATCTTGGACAAGACGAGCAGAAACATGGCGTAAATCGCGGTGAGTCCCACGATCAGGTACACCGCGAAGCCTGCGATGTAGTAGGAGAAGTCCCCGTTGAAGACCCCGCCCTTCTGGATGAGAAGGCTGGCGGCATCCCCTCCAGAAAAGATGATCTGGTCGACGATGCCGACGGGGTCGTAGGCGCCAATGACGCCGGCAGCAAGCTGTCCGGGCGCGTTAAAAAACGTATCGACGATGATGGAGTTGTAGAGCCACAGATCCAGGGCGCCACCCAGAATTACGATGAGCAGGATGATGCGCTTGACGCCGGCGACGAACGGTTCCTCGATCTTGCCGGTGAGCTGCAGGTAGCCCCACACCATCACGTAAACGGTTGCGAGCGTGAGGACCGCTGGCTGCAGGAGAGAGGCGATCTTCGCCGTGCTATTACCGATGTAGCCGGTGAGGATGCCGTTGAGCCAGGTATTGAAAGTCGCAAAGAATGCCACGATGACCCTCTACTTCTTGCTTTCGGGTAGTCGCAGGGGCGTTAAGTCGCGAAGCGACCCCACACCGACACTGCGCTCCGCCTCGCGCACGTTCACGCAGTCGGCAGAACTCTTGAGCGATCCAGGATCGGCCGTACAGCGCGCGAGCTCCTCGCGCCGCAGCTGCGCATCCTGCTTGTAGTCCTCGACTGTGTGCGAGGCTCGATCCGGCGCCGGTGCACAGCCGGCGGCGCTTAGCGCCGTGACAGCGAACCCTAAACACATCCGCACGGACCGTGCACCGGGCCGAACTCGCATAATTCATCCCTCTAAGGCAGCCGCAGTGCCGGTAGCGTGCGTAGGTTCCCCACGCCCGCGACGACCTGCTCGATCGCGCTTTGTCGACGTGCTAACTCCTGAGCCTGCGCCGCCTGGTACAGCACATTCAGCTTGGTACTATCGGTTTGCAGCATCCCCTGCTCGGCCTGAATGCGGGCCTGCAGATCCAGAATGCCCTTCTGATCGGTGGCGCTTGGAATGGCATTGATCAGCGTCTGCACGGAGGCGAAGCGGCCGCTCGTCGTGGCGTACGCCTGCTGGGTAGCGACCTGCAACAAGGCGGCGTTATTTCGCGCTGCGTTCAATTGCTGCTGTTCAGCGGGCGAGAGCGCGGCCACTTGAGCTGCGGTCAGGACCGCGTTGGTGCTGACCTGCGACTGGATCGGTGAAGCCAGCCCCGTGGGCAACTGCGCCCATGTGGGCGGCAGGTAGTTGCGGTTGATGTTGCTCAGAAGATTCTGCATCCCGCGAAGCCCCGTGATGGACTGATATTCCTGCTGGGTCTGGTTCAGCTGGCTCTGAGCGGTCTGCAGCGCCTGCTGCATCTGTCGGACTTGTTGTACGAGCTGAGCGATCGCGCCGACGTCGATCACGGCAAATTGCGCGTTCGCCTGAGGGCACCACCCGGTTATCGAAAGAAGGGTAAACAGGACGAGTGCCGAATGAGTCTTGCGCATGTCTTTCTCCCTGATTTGCTTTCCGAGCCGTCAGTCGAATGAGTGTTCGAACGCGGGTAGCCATTGGTCGGGATCGGGGCCCACCTTTTCCATGATCGAATACAGCCGTTCTACGGAGCTCGCCCGGCCAGAAATCACTGCGAGTTCGGCTGAGAATCCCTTGAGGTCCAGCTGGCAGACGACCGAGTGATGCCCCTGCTTCACGAGGAACATGCGCGAGCCGGGCTCGAGCTGTTCCTTGATGAGCTTGAACTCGCGCTCGGAGAGCCCGAATCCCTCGATATACTCCGCGGCGTTCGCATCCGAGTTCGGAAAGAGGATCTTCGTTGGCGTCTGCTCGATGATCGTGCGCGCAATGGGACTCGCCAGCGCGTCGCTCGGGCTCTGGGTCGCCGCGCATAGGACCCCATTCAGCTTGCGCCAGACCTTGAGGCCATCCTTGGCGAACCCCTCGAAGGCGGGATCGGCGAGCAGGCGCGAGAACTCGTCCGCCCAGCACACGAAGCGCCGCCCATCGAGGAGCGTTCGGATGACGTGGAAGAGATACAGCGTAACCGGCGCACGCATGATCTCGTTGTCCAGGAATTCGGTAACGTCCGCGCCGAAGAGGGTCGTTTTCGAGATGCTGGCCGAGAGGGTGTCCGACGGACTATCGAACGCCCAGGCATAGTCTCCATTCGCGCTCGCGCACCAGCGCGAGAGCCGTGCATGGACCCCATCGGCGCGAGTCGCATCGGTGAACTCGATGAGCCGTGAAAGACGGCGCGCAGCGGGATCGAGCGCCAGCGTGCCGCGCAGCGCATGGTCGAGATCGGCCTCCTCCCGGACCGACAGGACCGAAGTCCCCCTGACGATACTTCGTAGCCATAGTTTCAGAAACTCCACGTTCGCAGGCGTCGGGCATAGCTGCAGCGGATTGAAACCCGTCGGCGCACCGTTCTTGAGAGGCAAGTAGGTCCCGCCCAGGGCACGGACCAGAATCTCAAGTCCACGGTCCTTGTCGAACACGACCTGAGTCACGCCCCGGCGGGCGAGCATCGAGAGCATGAAGCCGACGAAGACCGTCTTGCCAGAGCCGGTCGGACCACACACGAAGGTATGCCCCGTGTCTTTTCGGCTGCCCCCGTCCGGATCCTTCGGATCCGTCGCATGGAGCGAGAAGTAGTACGGTGAGCGCGAACTCGTCGTGAGAAGCGCCAGGGCTTCGCCCCAGTGGTTCCCGGTCGCGCGGCCACAGGGGTAGTTGTGAAAACTCACCATGGCAGCGAAGTTGCGCGAAGTAATGGGCGCCTTGCGCGGCCGGTCGGAGAAGTTTCCGGGCAGCTGCGCCCAGAAGGCCGCCTCCAGCCCCAGATCCTCGCGCGCCACCGTCATGCCCGTATCGGCGAGCAGCGCCCGGGCCAGCGCCACATGATCGTTCAGCGGCCCAAAGGGCTGCTGCTCGGCCACACCAATCGGCGCATCGGCGAGCACCAGGAGCGTGAAGTGATGATCGCCCATGACGAAGTCGTTGCTCGTCAGGGCGTCGAGCGCCTCTATCAGTTCCTCGGCCTGGGAGATGGCGAAGTCACCCGCGTTAGCCATCCGGGCATGCTGGCGCTGCAGCAGCCCCTGCCCAGTCGCCTTGCTCAAGAAAGTGAACGACTGCGTCAGCACGAACGCAAAAGGCGCCGAGAGCAAGGTATCGTACATGCCGACCACGGTGGGCGTCGGATACTCCTTAATGCCGAGCACAGCGCCGAATCGAGTCTGTGTCGGTGTCCGGTACTCGATCGTCTCGCTGCCGAACAGCACGCGGGTCGTCGCCAGGACTTCCGAGACCGGCGCCCGAGGCAGGGCAAACCGCTGGGACTCGCCGTTGACCAGGAATGCGAGGAACTCGAGGAGCGACGAGCTACGCCGTTCCCCTTGAGCGTATACACCGAGGAGCTCCGGCTCGTAACGGGCAAGCGAAGCCGCGACCGTCTGACGGAGCTTGGCGCAGGCTTCCAATGCGTTGCCGCGCTCCGCGCGCGCGCTCGCCGCCTCTCGCTTCGACAAGAGCCTCGACACCAGCGTCGGCGCGGCACCGGTGATCGGCCTCAAGAGCACCGTGAGATAGATCTCGTTGACCATCAGCGTCTGGCTCGCCAAGCGTGCCTGGTAGCGCCGCGCAAGTCGGTCGGCGAACCCGGTCCCCGCGACTGCAGCTAACTGAGAGTCGTCCCGCCGGCGAACGAGGTGGGTCCAGAGTGCGACGTTAGGCGAAGCGATATTCCGCCAGGTGACGTTCAGGCGTTCATGCCAGTTGTTGAGTGTCTCATCGTCCGCGCTCTCAAAGCTCGCACCGCTCATTCGGAACGTTTGCACGTAGTCGCCGGCCGTCGTCACGATGACCTCGGCAGCCACGTGCGCGGCATAGGGAACATGCCGGGAGGCCGGCAGTTCTCGACGGACGGCAGCGGCGCGGGTCATGCCCTTGCTCTCGATCGGCTCGGACCCACCGGCACTCCAATTGCCAGGCTTCGGCGCCCGGCTCTGCCCGGCAAGTCCAGCGTGAGCGGGCTGTAGCTGCTTGCCTTCCAGACGCTATAGTTCGCGAAGTACGACGGCATGCGCGTACGTCCCCAAAGCAGTACGAGATCGAAGAAGCGGGCATCACGTGCACACAGCAGCGCGCAAACGCCATGAATAGGAATCGCAATCAACAGGGTGAGCAGATTCTTGGTGAGTAGAAAGACCTCCATCGTTAAAACCAAGTTGAAGAGGAGCGCGGAGAACGTGACACCCCAGCGCATCGGGGGTCTTGTCACCGCCACGAAGAGAATGTCAGCGTTCAGCCCTGGATTTCTCTCGGACATGGCGGCTCACACCCCGAACATGCCCCGGACCCAGCTCACGATTTGCGGCGCGCCGAAAGCGATTGCGATGCCGCAGATTGCCCCGATGCACCATCCCCACGCGACACGGTTCGCCATGGCCATGGCGCCCAGCACCATAACCAGAATGACGGCAATGGGTGTGAGCCACGCGAGGATATTCGTCTGTAACGCGTTGGCGCCTGTTAAGAACGGTGAAGCTTGCGCTACGGCAAGGTCTGGCAGGAGAAGAGCTATAACTGCCAGCAGGGAGCGTAATCTCGCTGCTGCGTTTTGCATCCAGGCGCATTGGCTCATCGCGATCCCCTGATAGACCTCTGCCTGTCACAATGACAACACGGTCCGTGATCGGATGGTCGATGGGATTCGCAGGTTTTTCAGCGAAAGTGCTGCGTGACTTTATTGCAGTGTCAAATTACCGCTCGTACTCCTCCTGCTGCGATGACTAGAAGATGGGCGCCGTTGGTGGGGATCTACGACTGGTGCGTCACCTGGTAGATCCTGACAACCTGTACAGTCGATTGCAGTGCTCAGCAGTGCCTGCTGCTGAGGACTTTGCAAGAGAGCCGAGATGAATGGACGCAGGGCAACGAAAGCACGACCAGACGGTTACCGCCGAGCGCGGACACTGCCGGGATGAAAGAAGCGCCGGCCGATGCGGCGCTCCTTGGCGGTGTGCTGCACGGAGGCATGAAAGCAGTCGGCGAGGATCTTCTGCACCCATTGTTGGCGCACAGGGTGCCCCGGCTGCAGTCGTTGGATGACCTCTCGGGCACTCCATTCGGGGTGGCGCCTCCAGATCTCACTGATGCGAGTGCGCGTCACAGTGTGGCGATCCACGGGCCAGTTGAGGCGCCGCGACGTCCAGTGGTTGCGCGCCAGCGATTCGCGAGCGCGCCGCGCCGCCGCGCTCGCCCGCACGATGCCCACCGAGTGTTTGAACCCGCATTCTGCGATGAGCTGCTGGGCGGTCCACCCCGGATGTTGTTTGAAGACGACGTTGACGCGCGCTTGCAGCTCGTGCCCGCGGACGTAACCCACGCGATCGGAAAAGCCCAGCCTGAATGCGATGTCGCGCACCGTTCGCCGGCTCCAGCGCCCTCCCATTGGCGAGCGCAGCTTCTCGCCGTTCAGCTTCCCGGCCGCTCCGCTGAAGGAGACGGGATTCCCCCATCGATCTCGCTGCGCGAGCGCCCATTCGATATGCACGCGATAGGCTTCCGCGCGCTCCAGGGCCGCCTTGCGGACACCGGCGTTTGATCGGGCTCGAAGCCTGCGGAGGAACGCCTTGGTGCGCTTCGTCGGGTTTCGCAGGCCCAGGGGCCTATCCGACCGGGCGAGAGCGGCCTTGATGCGCTCAGATATCATCCGTCGCTCCGCTTCCGCGAGCGAGGCATAGATGTGAAGCGTGAAGTCGTCGCAGTCGCGCCCCAGGGCCGCGACGAGGAAGTGCACCTTGTGCTCCATGAGTCCAGTAGTGAAGTGGACATTGCGCGACAGCCGATCAAGCCTGGAAACGATCACCGGGCAGCGCAAGACGCGCGCGGCCTTCAGCGCCGCTGCGAGCCCTGGGCGCATCAAGAGCGCGTCGCGCCCGGCGCCGGTCTGAATGTCCTGGAACCAACTCTTCACGGACATGCCTTCCTTGGCGCCGAAGGCTTCGATGTCGTGGCGTTGGGCGGCGAGTCCTAAGCCGCTGCGACCCTGCTCCTGCGTACTGACGCGCAGGTACCCGATCGCGTCCTTCATCGCGAAGCCCCCCGTGCCCGTACGACTGCCCGGGACTTGGGAGGCAAGTCGGGCCTGCGCCAGAGGTTAAAGAAACGCCGACCCTTGCGCCGTGCCTGGGGAGAGGGTCTCGTCACGGCCCGGTGATACTCGCTCATGACCCGCCAGACCCAGATCAGCCGAACCGAGCAGTCGGATCCGAGCTTCTCGATGACCTGCTTTCCGGTGAACTGCGGGTGGCGCTTCAGGATATTTCCGATGCGGATCCGCATGGGTGTCCAGCGATCGACGTGCCATCCAACCATCCTGTGCACCGAGCTGCGCCTGGCGGCGGCCCGGCGCACTCTGTTCAGAACTATCCCGGCCCGCTCGACACCCAAGGGGTGCTCGAGCCCCAAACGCTGGACCACTTCCTGCACGGTGCAGTTCGGTTGCGCCTGCCAGATGGCCTCGACCCTCGCGTGGACCGCCTCGTCCTTGAGATAGCCAGGCGGATGGTGAAGCCCCAGGCGACGCACCATGCGCTGCAGAGCGTGACCCCGCCAACGCCGACCCGTCGGCGATGCGACGTCTAGTGCGTTGAGCTTGTTGGCGGCGGCGCGATAGGAGATGGGTCCCCCATTGAATCCCGGCTGCTTCAGTGCCCACTCGATGTGCACGCGATAGGCCCGGGCCCGATCGATGGCCTCCTGGACAATCACGGCCCTGCCCAGTGCGCTGATGCGTCGCTGCCAGGCGCGCGAGCGCAATTGCACCCCGAATTTCCTACCGCGCCTCTTGGCGACCGCAGAGGCGGCCTTGGCGCGCTCTGAAATCAGCTTCCGCTCCTGTTCTGCGAGACAGGCATAGATGTGGAGCGTGAATTCATCGCAGTCTCGACCTAACTGCGCAACGACGAAGTGCACCTTGTACTCCATGAGAGTGGCAATGAAATGGACGTTGCGTGACAGGCGGTCGAGCCTGGAGACGATAAGCGGACAGTGCGCAGCCTTGGCCTCTTTCAATGCGGCCGCAAGCCCCGGTCGAAGGGGCAGTGGATCCTTGCCGGCGCCGGTCTGGATATCCTGATGCCAGGACCGGACGCGCAATCCCTCGCGTGCGCCGAAGGCTTCAATGTCAAAGCGCTGTGCCGCGAGTGAAAGGCCACTTCGACCCTGCTCTTTCGTACTAACCCTCAAGTATCCGATGGCGCGTTTCATCGCAAGACCTCCCTTGGATCACGTGAACCGTGATCTTCATGGGAGAGTAGGCTGCCGCGTGGGCGGCTACACCTGCGAGCCGATTAAGTTACTCGCCTTGGACGGCAGGCTCGTGATTCTCGTCCAAGCAGCGCGCTGGCACAGGTCCGCCTGCCTCAGCCGCCCCAATGGGCGGTCGTGACCCGTTGCAATCCATCAGGGCCGCCGACCGATGTCCGGTCTGTGGCGCTTCTCCGACACTGGCTCACCCCCAAAGGTATCAAGAACGGTCAGGCCAACCGGGACCGATATCGCCGAACATACGCAAATACAGACAGTGTTCGCATGCAGGGCCGACATTTCCCCAGCCTGTACGATGCTGAGGTAAATCTCGATAAGATTCGGCGCAATGAAGATATATGACCTCTACAAGCCGTTTAGAAATGAACTCCGCAAGATGGGTTTGCAACCTGCATTGGCGAACATTTGGCGGTATCAGAAACTGGCCGCTCCCTCTGCGCTCATCAAAGTTCCAATTGGCATCAACGGCTCAGTATTTGAGTTCTATGTGTGGGAGCTTCACACGCTATGCCGGGAAGTGTTGCTTCACGCAAGCGGAAGTGAAAACACACTTTCCACGCCGAATGGCTTGATTAAGATGATCAATCATATTCGACGCATCAATGAAGGAATCTCTGAGCGCACGGTGAACTCAGGGGACGAAGCTCTGAATGCCTTACATGCACTGGCACACCAGCAGGCACGCTGGCAGTATTCTCGCGATGAGGCACGTCTGTTCCGTGCCTATCATATCTACAGCGATCATGAATTAGCGCCGATATTCAGGCAGGCGACGGACCTCTCTGTTCGAGACATGTTTCTGCTCGCGATGGCGATGACTGGTTCTGGAACACGACAGGCTGGAACCAATGCGTCACAGGATTACTCTGCATTCGGTATCTCGCAAGATGCTCGCGACATATTTTTCAGCATGACCGGCACGACGCTGACGAATATTCGTCATCGACTTGACGAGTTGCAGCGTTATGATGATGGTTGGGAATTTACGTGGAATGCTTTGGAAGCCACGCCATTCGTCAATGTGGACGATAACAAGACACCCATTTTTTGGTGTCCACTACCCCAGCTCCTGTTCCGACGCGTTACGGAAGGGCTTTTTTACGATTTGGTACAAGGCGCTAAGACGCTCAAGATCAAGTACGGTAACGAGTATGGCCACGCGTTCGAGCGATATGTCGGGCGAGTCATTGGCGAAGTTCTTGACGCTGGTAACTTTTCCATTACCGGCGAGCAACCTTACAAGGTCAAAAAGGCAGACAAGCATGGCGTAGACTGGATCGTCAGCGATAGTACCGGCAACCTGTTCATCGAATGCAAGGCACGTCGGCTGAAGCAAGACGCCAAGGAGACCCCGGACGGCGAGTCACTGGATAAGTCGCTCGATGAGCTAGCCGAAGCGGTCGTACAGCTATACGCCAACATTGATGACGCTACCAAAGGGATATCGAAGTGGGTTCCCAACGGATTGCCAGTTTATCCAATCGTCGTCACATACGAGGATTGGTATCTGCTTACTCCTCAAGTTGTCGAAAAACTTAACGAATATGTCCGATCCAGACTTGAGAAAAAAGAGCTTCCGAAGGAATTAGTTGAGACGATGCCGTTCTTTGTTACATCGATCAATGAGTTCGAGATGGCGGCACAGGACATTGCCTATCTGAGCATCCAGCGTTTTTGTGCCGCGAGTATCGCCAAAGAGTACAGGCATTTCCAACTTAGTGCGCTTGCAGCGACAGAATTTCCGACGGATGCAAAACCTCATCACAGCTTGCTGGAAAACAGTTGGGCCGAAATTTTCCCTGAGATGAAAGAATGGGCCGGTATGTTCGGCGTGCCGGAGGATTGGCGGGATCGGACGTGAAATCTCTGCTTCGGCCAATGTAGCGGTCCGCTTTGTGCCTGGTAGCCGAGGTGCGATCACGAGGTACGAACGGCGCCTAATGGCCGGCAGGGGCCGTCGGGCTCGATCCAAGCGAGTGGCTCTCATTACGGATCGTAAGCCACGGTGTGACGGTCGGCGCCCTACTCTCGAAAGACAAACATCTGCACGCCCGCGAGGCGCTTTTTCTTGCGGCGATTCTTCGGAAGAGCGGCGCGTCGTGTCAGCCACCGATGGCTTATTTCGAGTAGGCCGCTGATCTGGGGTCGGACAAATTTGATAAAGTCCTGGAAATCCTCCTCCGGCACTTCAACCCACACCGCGCGATCTGGCAGGCCTTCTATTGCTGAGGTCACGCGACGATTGAAGGCAGCTGCGCGAAGAACCCGCCGTACCGTGCGTATGGCAAACGCCAGTATCAGAGGGGAATTGCCCGGAAAGAGAACGCAGTTATTGAGCAGGGCGACCTTATCCGTGCCCACTCTCTCCAATACGTTAGCCTTGCATCCGAGCGTCACCACGTCCGCGACCGCCCATCCAGGGAAGAATTCATGGGCGAGTTTCGCAAAACTCGCGCGCCCACTGTCGCGAACCGATAACACAGCCGGACGCCCCGTGCTGTCACTGTAGCCCGGCTCTTCAGCCCACTTGCTGATCGCAAGGCCGAGCTCGTCGGCATCGGTCAATACCTGGCTTGCGCCGCTTAGTCGTTTTGTAGTTGGCGCCCGAGCCTGAGCCGCAAGCGTTGCCAGCCTCCGGCCACCCAATCCGAAGGTCTTCAACCCTTCCACGCACACAGCCATCAACTCTTGCGCCAAGGCATCCCGCAAGCGCTCATCGTGCGCGTCCGCCGGCCAAGGTCGCCGGGACCCCTGTCGGATGGTCGCTTTGCGCTTCCCGTGGCTCGCTTTGCGCTTGGTCTTTGTCATCGGTCCTCTCGAGTCAACACGGATGGCCAGTGCTCGGATTCGAAGGCTGTAACTCCAATCCGAACGCGTTTCTTCGATTTGTTGCGGCGCGACAGCCCGGCCTCGATGGCCAGCTCCTGCTCGATCGCGGCCAGAAAGTTGCCAGCGCGGCGGGCGATGAGGTTACGAACGACGGGGACCCGTCCGGCATCGACCTCAATCGAGGAAATCGAGTCGCAGAGGATTCTCGCCTCCGGATCTCGCAGGTTGTGGATCAGGGTCTCGAGCAATTCCCTGCCGCGGCTGCCCAACTCGCTCATACCGCTGGCATTGACGCCATGCACGCGAAAAGTGCGACTGCGTACGCGAACGCGGTCGTCGGACAGGAACTGCACCACACCCGCGCGGTGCAGTTCCTGCAACACCACGCCGGGCGTGGCTCCTGGGACGTAAGTACTTGCGAGCGTAGAGAAACTGGGCTCCGGCTGCCTCTTGGACAAGTCGCGCGGCTTGCCGCTGCTGTCGAGGTACGCGGGATCCGTGTGCCAGGCATCGAGGAGCCTTGCAGTGCGGTGTTTCTTGCGCTCGCGTGCGGCGGCAATTCTGGGAGGCTCGGACAGGATTCTTCGGACGAAATTGCGATGCACGCCGGTGACGAGCGACACGCGCACATCCGACGGGCTCGCCCCATCCGCGCTTGAGGCGGCCAACCATTGGCGCGCCTTATGCACAAAGAGGCTGCGCAGCAAGCTCTCAGCCTCGGGACTGGTGATACCGAGCTCGAGGAACAAATCGACCAGGGGTTCCACAGCGGCCATCGCCGAGCGCGCCAGAGCAGCCCTGCCGGCCTCACTCACCCTTCACCTCCGCTCAAGCGCGACACCAAACCCCGCCTTCGTGCGAGCTGGGATTAGGCTCGCATTCTGCCATAAATGCGGCTTGCCGACCTGCTATAAATATGGCATATCTAGCTGCCATAAATATAGCAGCATAAAAACGCTGACGGGATGATCCGCAATGAACCATCATTGCCTTCTTGTGGAACGGATCGGACCCCGGGCGCCTGCGGACGCGTTGACATGCGGCGTGCGAATCGACAAGGCGGCCCAACAATCACGAAGCCGCGTGCGGCGTTTGCTACCCGGCACTCTGCCCCGATCGGTGATGGCACGCCCCGCTCGCGGGGATGTTTGCTTTTACCTGGACTCCCACGGACGTCAGCACTTCAACTTCCCCCAGCGAGTCTGGCTCTACTCCTTGGTGCCGATGGCAGTCACGCCGGGGATGAGCATCGAGCTCGAGACGCTAGCGATCAATCTGCTGACTTGGCTGACCCAGGAGCGCGATTACCGCGCGGCAATGGGTATCACGTGCAAGCGTGTACGGAGGCTGGCGAGCCGGTTCTGCGCGCCACGTCTACTGGCCGCGCAACCGCCCGCCTGGGTCATGCACCGCTCATCCCCGAGGCCACTCGCACACTCCCCTCTTCTTGCAACTCGAGTCGCATCTAACGAGCCCAGCCTTGGATTGCTGGTGACACAGATCTCACGATTTAAAGGTGAGGCGATGACCCCTCCGGGCGGCCCTGGGTCGATTAACTTCCAAGGAGTTGTAGACAATGAAGGTGGGCATGGGCAAGCGCTTCGTCGTCCGCGCCGACCGCCGCCAGTAGCAGCCGTTGCCAAAACACGCGGCTCTCTTCCCAGCGGGGCCGCAGATATCGGGCATATAGGATCGCCACCTGATCGAGCTCGGGAACACAGAGATCCGCGATCACTGAGCTCACACCCGGCTCCATCCCGAAAATGAGACGAGCCACATGCGGCATAGAGCGACCGATACTCCAAGCCTCCGTCAGAATCTCGCGCAAGAGCGGCGTTGCCTGCTCTTGCGTGAAAAGTGCGTATGTTCCGGTGACGCTCGGCGCTCTTGCATGAGCCTGGCTTACCTGTCTCCACCATTCATTGCGCTGAAAGTTCAGGTCGAGCAGCAATACCGGGCAGCGCGCGGCACGCTCACAGGCACGCGCGTCTACCTGCGCCCAAAGCTCGCGCAGACCGTACATCGCGGACACCCCAATCCTGGCGCCACCTGCGCGGAAGGTTTCCGCAAGCAGAGATATACACCGTTCGTTCAGACGGTGCGCCGTCTGCAACATCATCACACCGGCCCACCGATTCGGGCTCATCGCGGCTCTGCGTAAACCATTCACTTCGTGCATTACCGAATCCATTTCGGCAGAAACGAATCGGGATTGTGCATCGGCGGGCAAGCAATGGGTAACTGGATTTCGCGGCTTTTTCAGCGAAATCGCGGTGTCCTGAGCGAGGTGACTCCATGTGTCCGGATATTACGGAAGACCCGATCCTGCGCGAGAATCGGCGATCAGCGTTGGCACGCCGCCTCATATTGCATGGGGTTCGAACGGAGATCATCAGCAAGCTGACTGGATTGACGCGTAACCGCCAGGCAACCGTACGTCGGCGTCTCATGGTGCCCGGTAAAGCACGCCTTCGCGGGCACACAAGAAGTCCACTCGCGGTTTTCTTGGCCAGTTCGCAGGCGCGCGCAGAAGGCGCGGCGTTAGCCTCACTCTGTTCGCTCTTGGAAATCCCCATTGAGCTGAACGTATCGTCAACGCCCAAAACCCTCTCCCTCGCCTTTGGAGAACGACTGTGTGAGACGTACGAAGCCTATTGTGCCTGCTACCCTAAGACCGAGGTGCAGCTGGAGGAGCTGATAGCACTTCGCAGCAGCCTTGCGGAGGGTGACTTTATCCGCCTGGGGCAATGCAGAAACTGCAAGTGCCTTATCCTCGTTGACCGGTTCGACGGCGATCGCGACTGCTGGCACTGCGATACCTCAAACCAGCTAATCCGACAGCACCGCAATCGCCCCCTCGTACAGCACAAGGGCGAGTCCGAAGCCGATCGATATGACCAGCATGGTCCAGATCGGGAAGTGCGGGGCCGCGATCAATTTGAAGAAGATCGTTGTGAGGACGCCCAATAGCGCGAGAGCACCGCACGCGAGCGCCACCACCGGTTCCAGAACCACAAGCAACGTCACGATGGGCAGCCGCACGACGTGCCACAGCCATCGGATGATCTCGCGACGATATTTATCATCGTGGCTCATGTGATGAATTATAGACCCGCTGCTCGGAAAATCAAAGCACGGAGTTTATGCCTTATCTCTAGTGCGCTCAGTAAATCGGAGCGCATGGACAATGAAGGCCCTTCGAAGCTCAACATCGCGAGCGGTTGCGGACGTGCTCGCACGCGCGCGGGAAAAGAGGCGGTTTTCCCAGCGAGACCTCGCAGCTCGATTAAAAAGACCCCATTCAGTGGTTGGCATGATCGAGAGCTATCAGCGCCAGGTTAACCTCCCAGAATTCATAGCAATTGCTGAAGCACTAGATGCCGACGCGACAGAGCTATTCCGGCAGGTGCTGCGCGAGCGAAATCCTCGCTGAGGGATTCGCTGAATTTTAAGCTAATCAGGGGCTGGAATTCGCTTGCCTGGCTGGCGCATGATGGCGCCATACGTGACAGTTTGACCCTAAACGACCGGAACCACACATGAAGGTCGTCGTTTATGAGTCCGAAGGATTCCTCGCCTGAAGAGCGCGCCCCGTCGGCCGCTTCTCTTAGGAACGTTACCCTTTCTCGATGGGTGAATGAGCGCTTCCCTGCTTGGGAGCAGCTCCTAAGCGCTCACGATGTCGCAAGACTATGTAGGCGTCCGCGCTGGGCGCTAAGAGCGCTCGTTCTGGTTGGACAACTTCCCAAACCCCGGCGGTTCTGCGGCCGCCCTATCGGTTGGTATCGACACGACATCCAGCATTGGCTCGCACGTTCCGTTGTTCTCCCGCGCGCGGCCAGTCGTTCATCTGCGCCTATCCGCCAAAGAGCCGCGCTCGCGGTCGGCCAATTCTGCCTATTCGGTTGCCGCTCGTATCGACGGACCGGGCAACAGCTGACGCGCTGTATCGATTCAACTGGTCGCCCGCTCAGGCGCCGACGCCATGGACCGTGAACCCATCCCGGCGACGGCCCGCTACGTTTTGCTGCCCTTGGCGAATCTCCTAACCGGATATACCGTCAAGGCCATGCAGCGCAAGATCGAGCGGGGAGATTGGCAGGAAGGCAGGGTGTGGCGGCGCGCGCCAGACGGGCGCATCTTGATCGATCTTGTCGGCTATGAAAGATGGGTGGAACGCACGTGAAGGTCAGACTCATGTCACGTGCGCGCCGTTTGCCGGCGTGGCACAGACGTTACCGGGCAGAGGGGTTGGATCCCTCTTTATTCGGAAGCGTGCGGGGGGCGATCTCGCGCTCAATAGCTTTGCCAGCGGCGACTTCGGCAACATGTAGGTCATATCTTGTCTGCAGGAGAAGCCAGTCCAAGGCTTCGCCCCCGAAGTATCGTGCAAGCCGCAGAGCGGTATCACCGGTGATCCCCCGCCTCCTAAGGAGGATGTCGTTTATTCGCGGCGGTGTAACCCCAAGGATTTTCGCAAGGGCAGTCGCACTGAGCCCGGCGGGTTCCATGAAGTCTTTGCGCAGGACCTGTCCGGGATGCGGCGGCGGCGCCTCGTCTTTGCCCATCGATATACGAGCTCCTTTGATTCGTCAAAACGCCACCGGTTGCACTTGATGGATGACGGCTTATATCTTATAACGATATCCGATATACGCAATGTCATGTAGCCGTTTTGACCAACCAATCTGGTATCACCCATGGGCAAGAAAGCTAACCTGAGCGGGGTCGAGCCGAAAGGAACGGATCGAATCCAATTCGATTTTCGGATTTCGGGTGTGCGCTATCGCCCGACGATCTACCGAACCCCTAGTGAAGCCAATCTTCGACGTGCTTACCAACTGCTCCGAGAGATCAAGGCTCGAATCAAGAGCGGTACATTCAACTTTGAAGAAGAGTTTCCAGATTATCGATACAAGGGCGACGTTCCCAAGCAGCGGAATGAGGAAACCAAGACGTGCAACGACGTTTTCAAAGACTTCATGTCTCACTGCGAGATGCGCGTAGCCATGGACGATCTAGCTTATTCCACGCTTGAAGGTTATCGCAAAATTCTGTATGCAATGTGGGCGCCGAGAATCGGAGAGATTCCATTTGAGAAAGTGGTGTATTCGGAGCTGGCCAAGATTGCTGCAGCCCATACACGCAAGAAGAAGACTTACAACAACGTAGTCAGCGCGATACGGACTGCATTCAAGTTCGGGTACAAGGATCTTCCGGGAAAGTTCAATCCGACCCTCGCGCTCTCAACGTTTCGAATCTCCAAGAAAGATCGCCCGGCAGTGGACCCGTTCACCGTGCCGGATGCTGAAGCGATCATTTCCGCTTCGCATTGCATTCACGGCGAATGGTACGGGAACTACGAAGAGTTCCGGTTCTTCACTGGCTTGCGACAGTCTGAGCAGTTTGCGCTGCGAGTCGGTGATTGCGACCTGGTTAGCGGCGCGATCAGCATCACCAAAGCTTTAGTCCTATCACGAGAGAAGAATCGGACCAAGACCAATCAGGATCGCGAGATCTTTCTCTGCCCGCGTGCGCTTGAAGTGCTGCGAGCCCAGTTAGCCATGCGTGAGCGGATGGCCGCGGCCGGCAAGATCGGGCACGACTGCGTCTTCTTTACGGAAGGCGGCGAGCGCTTTGACACCGTCTTCCTACCCTATAACCGCTGGCGTGAAGTGATGGAGACCCTCTCGGTCCGTTATCGCAAGCCGTATAACGCTCGTCACACATACATTAGTTGGAGGCTAATGAAGGGAGACAATCCCTTGCTCGTGGCCCAAGAGGATGGCCACAGTGTTGAGACGATGCTGCGGACTTATGCGGCATGGATTAAAGGCGCAAAACCCGAGGACATCGAGCGCATCAAGAGGGCCATGGGGGCCCGACCTTCGACCGAGGGTATTGGCGATGAGTCCGGAGTTCGCGGACCCCTAGAGTCCCCGAAAATGGCCACCAATTGGCCACCAGCGGAGCAAATTCAGGGGTTGAGCGTGCCCGTCACGACGACGGTCAGCGCGGCCGCCCGCGTGCCAAGTGTCTGTTTTAACAGAGAGAACGGAGGAAAATCTGCGACCGAAGAGTTGGCTGGGGTGGAAGGATTCGAACCTCCGAATGGCGGGATCAAAACCCGCTGCCTTACCACTTGGCGACACCCCAGCAGTCAGTCACTCAC
>Ga0302325_10000507_pt1 | contig 107953 bp, 98 predicted proteins | sample Palsa_T0_2_FD_201948 | JGI IMG/M metagenome (GOLD analysis project Ga0302325, IMG submission 201948) | Peat permafrost microbial communities from Stordalen Mire near Abisko, Sweden - Palsa_T0_2 | ecosystem: Environmental > Terrestrial > Soil > Palsa > Peat permafrost | place: Sweden: Abisko...
AGCATGGATTGCATGCATTTCACGTTCGGACCCACGATGTCGGCAAGAACTTCCACTATTTTTTCATGCGAAAGAAACCGGTACAACAACTCCGATATCTTGTGCGGGAAGTGGATCGCTACATACTTCTTCAGCACCTCCCGGTCTGTTTCATCTTTAGAGACCGGCAATAACCCGTGGATGGCCCCCCGCTCTCCACTGAAGATGGCTGACGTTTCTTTTTTCAGGGCATCGATTTCCTCCTTCGACAAGAGGTCCGGAGCAATTAAATAGCCCAATTCCTTATAAAAATCAATATCACTATGCATAGCCATGATTTATTTCTTTTGGGCCAACGATAAAATCAGTACTGGTCCCATCAAACCGGACGGCAGCAGCGGCGAATCTTTCGTGAATGGCTTGATCAGCGAGAAACAGTACTTTTTTGCGCCAGGCTGCTCATCGCCAATCAAACGGTTGGGCCAGAGGTTGGTGACTTTTATTTCCAGCATATTTAGGCCTGGCTTTATAGCAGCCGTGATGTCTACCCGGAACGGCGGTTTCCAATAAACCCCCAATGGTTGACCGTTGACGGAGACTTCAGCGATCTCTCTCACTGTCCCCAGATCAAGCACGATTTTTTGATTTTTATCGCTTTCCGGAGCGCTCGCATCGATTCCGGTTCTTTTGTCTTTTCGGGTTTTCGACCGTGCAGCACTCCTATTTGATGGGAGCGTAAAAGCCTGGTTGTAGGTCGCGGTGCCCGAAAAGTATTTTATGCCTTCATATTTTACCTCCGTCCAGGAGATCAGGCTATCGAACATTGCGGACGGAGGGCCGCCCCAGATCGTGTCGAAGGTTAGATTCCAGGGGCCTTTGAGGGTTGTCAAAATCGATTCCGTTGGAGCTGCAATGGTTTGGGATTGGGCTTGCACGTTTTGATCGGCGGGTTTTCGGAAGACCACAAACACAGAGCCGCGGGGGTCGAGGTGGAGGGGGACGGTCGTGTTTGAGCCGCCTATATGGTAGGCTGCAGGAGTTATCTCGCCGGTCGAGGGGTCCCAACATTCAGGTTTTTTATTGATTACCCGGAAACGGGCGGTGAGGTCCACGGCATGTGGTTGCTGGTTGGCCACAAAGTAGATATCGGCATCCGCCGTTTGCCGGTGGATCCAGACGATCGTGTCATCGAGGTCGGGGCTGGTATGGCGGAAATCGGGCTCGATGTGTTCGTCATAAAAGACCTCTTCCAGCGAAAGCCCGCTGTAGACGATTCCTTTTCCAAAAGGATGTCCTTCTTTTTGGTGGTAACGCTGAATGCCGCCATAGGGGCCCCAGACGTCCGTGTCGATTTGGCGAATGCAGTCATCGCCGCCAGGATAGTCCATCAAAGAAGGTGACGTGGAGGGGTGTGGAGCAACGAGAATGGCGCCGGCTGCGACCAAATCCTTTAATTTTTGAATGACCGGCAAACGCAGGTGCGTGAGATCATTCGGTACAACGAGTACACGATAAGTCATTCCGGACGGTAGTACGATCTTGTGGTCCCGCACCTGTGCCTGAAGAAGGATCTCGGTGCCCGTCCAGTCGCAGTCATATCCTCCCGGCAAATGGGGATCAGTCGCCTTCCAGTAAGGAACGACGACCGGCGCATCTTCACCGTAGTAATAGAGCACGTCTGCGACAAATTGCCCTTGTTGCAGAAGGTATGAGCATCTCGCCAAATACGCATTGAAGGCCACCGACTGCTCGGCCCAGGTGTTATTGCGGTTATAATTTTGGCCCGCTCCACCTAGTGTCACCCCCGGCTTATGCGCGTCATCCGCAAAGGGCTGCTGCACGGAGGTATGAATGACCATTCGGTTGATCCCGAGCGAAAAGGCCCAGTCGGCATAGGGCTTGAGATCATAGGGACTTTGTGCCCAGGGATCCGCCTCGGTCGTCGTAAACGCCTCGGCACCGGCGAGCGGCTTGCCATAGATATGCGCCGCCGAGGCCGCTTCTTTCAGGTCGGCTCGGTTGGTTTCTCTGGCGCCCGGAAGCCGCCACGGCTCGAGCACAAACTCACCCATCGGGACCGCCACCCGCCCTTTGTCCTGGAGCCCGTCCCCCGTCGTCGGCTCCTCTACCCCCGGGGCCTCCGCATACAACCCCTTCAGCCCCTGACCGAGACAGTATTTTTCGATCACCCCGTAATGATTGTCGGCCAGCAGATCCGCGATCGTCCGGCGGAAATCCCAGAGGAACCGTCCGCTGATGTCCGAACTTCCCACCACATACCCCGCCAGCACCGGCAGATACGGGGTCATGTCATAGCCGCGCCGCCGCCTGGATTCCTCCCGAATGTCTTCCGTCCAGTTTTCGTTGCCCACCTCCCAGCTGTCCATGAGCAGATATTGAAAACTGGTCGCCCAGGACGGACCCAGCGCTTCCTTCAACCTGCCGAGCCAGCCATCGAGATAACTCAGCACATGCACCGGGCTCAGCTTGTCCACTTCCAACCCATCCGAGGCCGCCGAGGCAAACCGTGCCCGTCGCCCCGTGAGCGTATATCCGATGCGCAGGATCAACCACTTCCCCGGTTGATTCATCCACGCTTTTCGCTCCACAGACGACAGCGCGTTTACATCGACGAGCTTCGCCGGATCGATACACTGGCCGGGAGGCAATTCCGCGGCCGGAGCCCGCTGCGCGTCCGGGGGGCTTACCCGGTACTGCGCTTTATCCAGCAGATCCGGGAGGCGCGCCAGTGTGTCGCCCGAAGGTACCGGATAAGCAAACAAAGCGATATCGCGGTAAAAAAAAGAATCCGGCCGCCCAGGTTCGCGGTATACTCCCGCCGGCATCGATAAGAGCAGACCTGCACCGGTATCCACCCGAACGATGGTATCGCTCCAGACCAACCGCTTCATCGCCTCCTCCGGCTTCACCCAGGGGCTCCCGCTCTCCGCCCAGCCCCCCGAGCTTTCCATCGCCATCTCCAGTCCCAACCGGGCGCATTCCTGTCCGGCAAACCGAAACGCTTCCTTCCAGCCCGGACTCATAAAATTCAGCGGCGTGTCCACGACCTGCAGCGTCCCCATCCCGATGTCAAAGACCTGCGCCCCTGCTACGCCCACCCGCTTCATCCACTCCAGGTCGGCGGTAATCCCAACTCTCGTGACATTCCCGTTCATCCAATGCCACCAGACTCTTGGCCTGGCTTCGGGCGGCATGTTTTCAAACCCTCGTGCCAGTGTGTCCGATTCCCGTGCTGTGTATTGTGACCGGCCCGATAGGCCCAGTGATAGGAAAACCGACAGGATAATTATATTTTTGATCAACATGGATTAATTTGGCTTTTTACCAATGACGATTTTTTGAATTCTCGATCAATACAGGTTTTGCCGGCGAAATGATGGCACCCGGATCTTTCCGATTTTCGCAGCGCGGGAAAGTTGAGGTCGACTTGGGGGCAACAGGTAGTCAAAGAAGCAGCCGTGACGCCCAGAAAAGGAGTGGAAACAAGTACTGGTATTTCGGTTATCATACTGACCTAAAAACAAGTCAAGACGGCTTTTATCCAAAAAAAGCGGGGATTAATGGCTGACCAGGCGAAAAAAAAGAAACGCAGAATTCATGGCAAGGCGTGATTAATTTGGTCCAGAGATACCCCCAGCACCTTCCGGCAAATCGCATCCAATGCTGTTTCAGGGCCTGTAAAATGAAACACTGTATGGTGATGGGTGTGCGACTTGCCCGGGGCTAAGAAAAGAGCGGGCGATGCGCTTTCCAGCTCATAGAAGGGACCCATCTGACTGCCATCGGGCAATGGTCCATCGTTGTACGTATGGACGGCGTCACCGGTGAAGGGCGCTCCGGTCGACCTCCATTCCTGGTCGAGGTACTCAGCCGCGGTGTCTACATCGTATAAATTAATCGTCAATAAATTGTCTTGGGCGTCATAGCTGCCGAGTACCGGTTTGGTCTGCCGGGAATGGACGCCCAGCTTACTCCGTCGTTTCCCGTCGGCCTTAAAGAATACTATGCCATCGCTCAATTTTATCCTTTCGGCCGGGATCTCGCCGAAATAGTCCGTCGTTGCGGGATACGCTCCATTGGCTATTGTATATGGTATAACGATTGTCGTTGCGAGTGACGTCTTTTGCATGTCCAGAAGCCAGATATTGGGTGCACCGGTCGAGGTGGTCCAGGCCTCGGTGCCGGTGTTGGTCATCGTGTTGGTCGTCCTATAGCCGACGGCGCATGCGGTTGTATCGGAAGACAGGGACAATTCGCTGTCGATCGCCGCGCGGTTGAGGATCGTGATCTGTCTATCGACCAACAGGTTGAAGGGGTTGCCGGCGTAGTTGGTGAGCTGAATCGCCTTTTGGCAATTGACTGAGCTTTCTGTATGCGCGGTGACCGTCCAGGGCTCCGAATCAAAGGCCGCCGGGGTTTTCCAGGTGGATAAGTCCATGTGAGACCCGGCAGGAGAAAAGAAGGAGAATTTGCTCCCTTCCGGCCCTACCCAAATGCGATTTTCGCCGCCATAGGCATTCATGTGCGGGTCGAGCGGGGCATCGAAGGCTTTATAGTTGATCCAACCAAAGCTTTGCCCGCTGTCTCCTGTTGCCGAGCTCGTAAAGACTTTGGCCTGGTATTTCGCGGAGACAATCATTTTCGATTCACCGCATTGAAGTATCACGGCTGTGCTATCATATTTTTTAATGAAATTCTGGTCGTAACCAAAACTTCCTTTCGCATAATCGATAGAAGTCGCTGTGCGGTTCTCATTGGTACACGCAGCAACGGCCGTTGTTGCCCAAGAGAAGAACAATATTTTTTTACTTATTGTCATTGGTTACTATTTTAGATGTAGGATCATAAGACCCCTGACCAACTTCTTTGCTTTGCCCGTCAGGAAGTTTGATTGTCGCAGTTGTCCCCGGAGGGATTTCAGTATGCAGGATAAAATTCCCGTCTGCTATTTTCCAGGATGAAACAATTTTTCCGTAATTGCACTCATAGGAGCTTTTAGCCCAGGTCAGATCGCCCCCCGGATGCGGTTCGATCAGGATGCGTTGGTATCCCGGCGACAGGGGCCGGATCCCCGCCACGGTGCTATACAGCCAGTTACCGACTACACCATATGCATATTGGTTATACGAACATTGCCGCAGATCTCCATTCAGGTTCTTGGCGTCCCATTCCTCCCATAAGGTCGTAGCGCCTTGTTTAACGAAATAAAGCCAGGACGGCATCGATTCCTGTTCCAGCAGCGTATAAGCCAGCGCAATCTGACCGTGGTTACTTAATGCCTGCATAATGTAGGTCGACCCGAGGAAACCCGTGGCCAGGTGATCGTTGGTTTCATGGATAAGGTTTACCAATTGTTTCACGACAACGGGTTGCAAACTGTCCGGCAGGAGGTCGAATGCCAGGGCCATGGCGCACCCCGTCTGGGTGTTCTCTGACAAAAGCCCGTCCTTACAGATAAAGGCGGTTTGAAACGCCTTTTTGCAATCCTGCAGCGTGCCTTCCAGCATCGGGCCGTCTTTATCCGAAATGCCCAGGACATTCCTGGCCTTGAGGAGGAGTTCAATCGAATGGATCAAATAGCATTGATTGATCAGTACTAAGCTGGTTTGAGGCCCCATGGCAAGCCAGTCTCCGTAGGTCCAGTCCTTCAATAAATGATCATTGATATCTAACTGCCCTATTTCATAGCGGACCCAGGCCGCCATAGACGGATATTGTTGTTGTAAAATGGCAGTGTCCCCATAAGTTTCGAAAAGACCCATCGGGATGATGGTGGACGCATCGCCCCAACCGGCCCACCCTCTTTTGGGCCCTTTTTTCATGGGCGTATACAGGTCAAGGATGACAACGGGAACGGCGCCATTGCTGCCTTGCTCCAGCGAAAGGTCCTCCAGCCATTTCTTGAACAGGCCATGTACGTCCCTGTTGAATGCCATGGTCGGAAAGATGATCTGCGCGTCGCCTGTCCAGCCCAGACGCTCTGCGCGGTTGTCGCAATCGGTGGGGATATCAATCAGATTGCTGTTGAGGCTCCATTCTATATTGTGCTGTAGTTGGTTGATCAGCGGGTTGGAACAGCTAAAGTTGCCAGTGTGCCGGAGATCGCTATGGATGGCGATCGCCACGCAGTTATTTTGGTCCGGTTGAAAACCTTCGATCCGTGCATAGCGGAACCCATGGTAGGTGAAATGAGGTTCCAGAATTTCCGTTCCTTTTCCGCTCAGCACATAAACATCGACGGGATTGGCTCTCGTCATATTGGCCATGTAGAAATTGCCGTTTTTGTCCAATATCTCGCCATGGCTGATCCGAACCGTATCCCCTTTGCGGCCCTTTACCCGCAGTTGCACCCAACCCGCCATATTCTGGCCGAAATCGACAATGGTCTCGCCCGCCGGTGAAGTAAAAATCCGTTGCGGAACAAAATGCTCCTGTTGAGTCACCGGTTCGCTATCATAAGGCTGGAGGTTGACCTGGCTGGTGACGCCTGTCTTTACGGAGGCCCAACCACCAGGGGAGATAGTATTGTCGGCTAGCTCGCCAAGATAAAAATCCGATCGCCTGATGGGCCCTGTACCAGAAAGCCAACTGCCGTCCGACAAAATACTATCCGTGTGTCCATTCTTGTAGGTGATGACCAATTTGCACAACAGTGATGCATCCTTTCCGAAATTATTCTTTCTTCCCTTGTTCCCGTAGTAGCCGCGATACCACCCGTCTCCAACGGTGACGACGATCTCGCTTTGACGCCCGCGCCCGCCCGCACCCTCGCGCTCCTTCAAAAGGTCCATTACATCGTAGGTTTGGTATAGTAGCCGCTTGTCATAGGCCGTACACCCCGGCATAAAATAGTCTTTTCCCACCCGCAGTCCATTGATCCTCGCTTCATACACGCCATGGGCCGTAATGTGCAACACAGCTTTTTCAATGACATTATTTATATGGAATTCTTTCCGAAATAGAGGACAGGGCGCCCCTGAGCTGTCGTCGCCTGATGCCGGACTGATCCAGGCTGCATTGTCCAGAGGCGTGTGCTGCGCCAAAGATTGCGCGGACGAATAGCAAGCACTAATACAGAAGCAGATAAATATAGTAATCCCTTTCATTGCTTTCTAGTTTTTACTTCATGTAGCCAGCCGCCGACTCTTACGGCAATGTGACGACTGTCTCAAGATGGCAGGGTTAGGTACTGACACCGCCTGAAAAGAGGGTGAAAAAGTCGCCAACACATTGATAATCTAATTTCAATGGTAGATTTAGCCAAAAGTCGAGCGAGCATTAATTTGGTAAGACCGCTCCGGACAGCAGAAATATGACCGGCCGATCTGGCTGTTTATGAAACAAGCCAGCGCAACTTTCATCCAATAAACTAAGGGATTTAATCGCTGAGCGCGGTTTATCGCTTGTCATGAAAACGGCTCACCTTAACGACTTTCGAACACCAGGACAAGTCCCCCCAGTTGAATTTGCCGAAGGCTTATTCATTGAGGATCACTCGGCGTAGTTTTTGCCCCTTAACAATGTGTCACACAAAAGCAAACTACCACCGCATACTTTTTCATTCGAATTTAATCGCTTAGCGCCGTTTTAATCCGCATTTGAACGGCAAGACAGGTTAAGGATCTGTAAATGCCGAGTCCACAAAAACAAATGGCTGTCGTATTCATTCAAAAAAAAGCCAAAATGCAAGTCTATTGTTGGTGTTAACACCAACAATAGGCATCTCATGCCGGTTTGGATGAAATCGGCTTTAGATTGTTGTATTAGAAAGGGTATGATAGATTTCAGGCCAACATGAAATGTTGGTTTTGACAGCTACAACGACAAAGGTATAACCATCAAGCGTCTGACAACATGAAGCATTTTTTTCTATTATGTATCCTATTGGGAGGACAGAAAGTTCTGTGCTATTCCCAGAAACTGCCCATAAAACCTGCAAGAACCATCTCTTTTACGACGGATGAAGGGTCCTATATGAATGTGGACGTTTCACCAGATGGTAAAACCCTATTATTTGATCTTCTTGGTGACCTTTATACGGTTCCTTCAACAGGTGGCAATGCTACGCAGCTTACCAGGGGGATTGCCCTTCATCTTCGCCCTGTTTGGTCACCTGATGGCAAAGGATTGCCTATATTAGCGATATTTCCGGTGATTTTCAGCTCAACGTAATGGATCTTACGGGTAGCTTTCATCGGGTACTTGGGAATTCGCTTGATCGATTGGGTTATGGATCAGATGCAGTTTGGACACCGGATGGCCATTATGTTGCTGTTGGTGGACATACATATGGTCTTGCGGGCGGCGAAATTTCATTAGGAATTAATATCACACGTCCAATACGATTCTATCCGGATGGGCAATTGGCATACGGGATCGATCCCGATTCCGAGCAGCCTTATCTCTTTAATCAATCTGCAGGTACCAAGAGGGCTATTTCTTCCCGTCCCAGGAGAGTGCCGTCGTCGATTCCTGTAAAAGAGGCATCGTCGCTCTTCCTGTCCAGTATCTGTACCAGTGCGATCTTATCGGCAGAAAAATTTCGGGTTAGCATCGTTGGCGTTGATCCAAAAATATCCTGGCCGTCGACCAGCAGATGCTCTATCTTTTGCCCATTATAGGTGATATTTCCGTTGAAATCAATTCGTAAACCTGGCAGACGCCTTAATAATTCCTCCACTGCAGCGTTAGGCTGCATGGACATATTCTCCACGTTATACTCCAGGGTATCACCCCTCATCCTCGGGCGCATAACAGCAATAACGATGGCTGCCTTCAAACTATCTACTTTGGCGAGGATCGTGTCATTTCTCGTATTCGGAGCAATCCGAACCTGCCCCTGGATTGAATTAATACCAGAGAAAACCAGCAAAAAAAGGATACTAAGTTTAATGACACACACCAGCTGAAAGAATAAGGGCAGAAAAATTAATCCAAACCCCTGCAAAATCAGCGCAGAATTATTTGCACATCACCTACCTCCTTTTTGACGATAGTTTTATCCATTACAGGAATAATATTCCACGATAATACCCTATTCTACGGCTCCCTACCTGGCATCAATTCATAGCCACTGTCGATCCTCTTCTCAGTTGCAGGAATGCCTTCTACCATCCACTTCCCCGGCAGTTCGTTTTTCAGGAAATAGCCGAAAAATTGCGCTATGCGAATAGTCAGGTCTTTTTGATCTTTTGAATCAAATACCTGGTGGCCGCCGTTATCGTATTGAAGCATCCAGGCTTTTTTACCCAGCCGGCGCAGACCGGTGAAGAATTCAACACCCTGCTCGAAAGGGACATCGTCATCTTTTTTATTGGCCATCAGCACCACCGGAGTGGTAATCTGATCGATCTTCAATACCGGCGAGTTTTCCAGGTAGAGATCAGGCCTTTGCCACAGCGTGGCCCCGATCCTGTCCCGGTATAGTTCGTACTGGCGCTGGCCGCTGGTGCCATCGCCAACAATGCTTCCGTAGCCACTCACAAAGTCGCTCATGCCCGACATAGAAACCGCCGCCGCAAACCGATGGCTTCGGGTGATCGTATAGTTCGTTTCGAAACCGCCGAACCCATGGCCCATCAGGCCTATGTGTCTATTATCCACCCAGGGAAACTGCTCCAAATAATGAGCTGCAGCCACGATAGTATTGCAGGCGCTCCTGCCCGGATACCCAACTTTATAACGGATGTCCAGCGTAAACACTATGTAGCCGTTGCTGACATAGGTTGCAATGTCAAGCCGGGTACCGTCCGAATAGCCGGGATAGGAAAATTTGTGGAGGCCAACTATATTTCTCTCATAGTACTCAAAGATCAAGGGGTATTTTTTTTTCGGGTCGAAGTTTTCCGGTTTGAACAAGATGCCTTGCGTAGTATTCCCATCGGGGGTCTTGAAATGGACGAGTTGCGAGGTCATCCAGTTATAGGCCCTTTCAGGATGGTTGTCCGTCAGTGGTGTAAACGTTTTAAAGTCTGTCGTCAGGAACTGGTTCGGCGAATTTTCAGCGCTTTCTAATTGCACAGTGTAAACCTCAGCATCCCGCGCCTTTTGAAGCAAATCCAGGTGATAAGGCATCATTTTTAATAATGCAGGCTTATTCTCCTGCCCGGCCATGACCTTGCAAAAGCCTTCATCCCCGGTTTCCTTGTTAAGGGCCTTAAATAACAAGATTCCGTGCGGGTCAATTTCTCTTACCGCACTCCGGAATAACTCAGCAAACCTAAATTGAAAATGGTGGGTGCGTCCATAATTACCGGTCAGGCATATCGCCGGTAGTTTACCTGATGGGTCAGCCTGATAAATTTCATTTTTGCTGTTGATAAAGACCGCCTGATCATTGACCGCCCACTGGTAATCCGGCCGTACCTCATATGAAGAATCCGGCCAATCCTCTTCGGATTCATCGGTCCAATCCGCCCCGGCACCTCTGGTGATGTTATTGGTTACACCCAAAGCGATATTATAGCTGAAATAATCATGCACCCTGGCATCATAGTAAACAACGCATTTGTTGTCCGGCGATAACTGATAGGATCGGAGCACCGGCTCTACCTGGTCTTTGCATAAGTATTTTCTATCGCCATCTACCATGGATACCAGGTAGACACTGCTTAGTGCTGCCGGATTCCAGTTCCACTCGTCAACATCCCCCCCGTTTTCTTTACGGATAAGGACAAAATCCTGTTTATGTTGATCTTCAATTCTACCGATCAAATGTTCATTCTCTTGTTCCAAAGGGATAAGCCTGCGGCCCGAAAGATCAAAAACATAAGTATATCCGGAGGGGCTTTTTTGCAGTTCTTTTAATTGCTGGGACTGTAGTTTAAGGTCTTTGTAACTATAAATATCTACACTCGCGAGATTAGGGTCTGGGGTTTTGTCGGATTTGATTGGTTGTAAAGTAAAAAACACCTTGTCGCCGGTATTGTTGAACCCTATCAGGCTCCCCAATGTCAACCCCTGGGTTAAACCATCTGCAGTATTTTCAACAATCAGCATGGTGGCCTTTTCACCGTCCGCTTTGTAATACCATAACGCGCTTTTTCCCGGCTCATCACTGCTGCCGGTAAAAGCCATTTTTTTGCCGTCGGAGCTGAATTTGAAAACGCCATGCAATTTTCCTTGCCAGATCGTCACAATGGTGCCTTTATCCAGATCCAGCCAGCCAAGCGAAGAAGATGAGTCACCAACTTGCTGTTGCAGGATCGCCGCCCGGTCCCTGGTACTGAACTGATAGCCCGTTATATTCGAAAAAGATTGCTGTTTGCCATTGGCGAGATTCCGGAGAACGAGTTCTTTACCTGGACTGTTTAACTGGTACATCAGCCATTCGGCCTTCCCGCTTTTGGATACATCGAACGAAGCAACATGAGAGATACACTCCTGCTGATCACTGCCTAGGGTCTGCAGGCAAAGACTGTCCTGTCCACGTTTGGTAATGAGCAAGTGATCTTCATTTGCAAATGAAACTTGACCTTTGACATCGCTGATTTCTTTTCCCCAGGCATTGTGGGTTCCTTTTATAGTGACGCGATAGCCTGTCTTGTCGTAATTCTTGTAGTAAACATATTCTCCGCCATTGTTTATAATGGCAGCTCCAACACCGTTTAATTTTCCGTATACCGAAGTATCAATTACAGGTTTTTCGACCTTCTGGCCCTGTATCGAACCATGAAGAAATACAAATGCGAGGCAAACTAAAAACAAACTTCGAATCTTTAAGACATATTCTCGCATGCTGCTAATTTAAACTATTGAAAATCCTTCTCTATATACTTGGCAAAGACCTTCAAGTCCGTTGTTGGTGTTGACACCAACAACCTATTCGATCCAGTTAGGGAAACGATGGCCGGCTTCACTTCCACAGAAAACACTTAGCTTTTCATCGCCGGTACTCCCGTCGTCAGTGCCGCCGCGGTCTCCCCAAAACTGTTCAGTTATACGGATTTAACATCTCCCGTTGTTGCTGTTAACACCAACAATCACGGATGCCCTTGCGTATCGCTCCTTTACAACACAATCTTGATGGATGAATGGATTATTACAATAACCAGCGCTCAGACGGCGGAAAGTTTTGTTTCACCACCTCACCTCCCTCCTTTTTGACGATAGTTTTATCCTTCACCGGAATATGTCTTGTCCTGTCTACGGCTCCCTCCCTGGCATCAATTCATAGCCACTATCGATCCCCTTCTCAGTTGCGGGAATGCCTATTACCATCCACTTCGGCGGTGCATCACCTTTTAGATAATAGTTAAAAAACTGTTCCATTCGAAGATTAAGATCTTTTTGATCAGTTGGATCAAATACCTGGTGGCCGCCGTCATCGTATTGCAGCATCCAGGCTTTTTTGCCCAGCCTGCGCAGCACGGTGAAGAGTTCAATACCTTGTTCATAAGGAACATCGTCATCTTTCTTATTTGCCATCATGAGCACCGGAGTGGTAATCTGATCGGCCTTCAATATGGGCGAGTTTTCAAGGTAGAGGTGCGGCTTTTGCCAAAGAGTGGCCCCGATCCTATCCCGGTAAAGTTCGTACTGGCGCTGGCGGCTGGTGCCACCGCCAATAATGCTCCCATAGGCGCTTACAAAATCAGTCATGCCCGAAATAGAAACCGCTGCCGCAAACAGATGGCTGTGGGTGATCACATAATTAGTTTCAAAACCGCCAAAGCTATGGCCCATCAGCCCCATATGTCCTCTATCCACCCAGGGAAACTGTGCCAGATAATGAGCTGCAGCCACTATAGCGTTGTAAGCGCTCCTGCCGGGATACCCAACTTTATAATGAATATCCGGCGTAAAAATCAGGTAGCCATTGCTGACATTGGTTGGAATGTCAAGACGGCCACCATCTGAATAGTCAGGATATGCAAATTTGTGCAGGCCGACTATATATCGTTCATAGTACTCAATGATCACAGGGTATTTCTTTTTCGGATCGAAGTTCTCCGGTTTAAATAAGATGCCCTGAGTAGTTTTCCCATCCGGGGTCTTGAAACTGACCAATTGCGAAGTCATCCAGTTGTAGGCCTTTTCAGGATGGTTGTCTGTCAATGGAATAAATGTTTTAAAAGCCGTGGTCAAGAACTGGTTCGGCGAATTTTCGGCGCTTTCAAGTTGCACAGTATAAACCTCAGCATCCCGCGCCTTTTCAAGAAAATCCAGGTGATAAGGCATCATTTTTAATAATTCAGGCTTATTCTCCCTGCCGGTCATGACCTTGCAATAGCCTTCATCTCTGGTTTCAAGGTTAAGGGCTTTTAATAAAATGAGCCCAGGCAGATCAATTTCCCTTGGCACGCTCCAGTATAACTCAGCAAACCTAAACTGAAAATGGTGGGCGCGTCCATAGTTACCGGTCAGGCATATCGCTGGTAGTTTGCCTGATGGGTCAGCCTGATAAATTTCGTTTTTGCTGTCGATAAAGACCACCCGATCATTTACCGCCCAGCGATAATGTGGCTCTACCCCATATGAGGAATCCGGCCAATCCTCTTCGAATTCACCAATCCAATCCCCCCCGGAACCTTTGGTGATGTTCTTGGTAATCCCGCTGGCAATATTGTAGCTGCAATAATCCCGCAGCCGCGCATCATAGTAGACAACGTATTTATTATCGGGCGATAACTGATAGAACCAGGACACAGGGTCTGGCTGGTCTTTAGATAAGCATCTTCTCTTGCCATCTGCAATGGATACCAGATAAACAGAGCTTAACCCTGCCGGGTTCCAGTTCCACTCGTTACCATCCCCGCCACCTTCCTTTCGGATAAGGACAAAATCCTGTTTATCCTGACCATCAATTCTATTGATCAGATGTTCATTCTCTTGTTCCAATGCAATAAGTTTGTGGACCAAAAGGTCAAAAACATAAGTGTATCTGGGGCTTACTTGCAGTTCTTTTAATTGCTGGGACTGCAGTTTAGGGTCTTTGTAACAATAAATATTTACACTCGCCAGATTAGGGTTGGGGATTTTGTCAGACTTCTTATTAATGGGCTGTAATGTAAAAAAAAACTTGTCGCAAGTTTTGTTGAAGCCTATCAGGTATCCCAAATTCAAGCTCTGCGTGAAACCATCGGAAGAATTTTCAGTAATTAGCATACTGGCCTTTTCATCACCAGTTTTGTAATACCATAGCGCGTTTTTTCCCGGCACATCACTGCTGCCGGCAAAAATCATAGTTTTGCCGTCGGAGCTGAATTTGAAATCACCGCGCGGTTTTCCTTGCCAGATACGCATAAGTTTGCCTTTATCTAGATCCAGCCAACCGAGGGAAGAAGACGAGTCACCAACTTGCTGCTGCAGGACCACCGCCTGGTCCCCACTAAACTGATAACTCGTTATATTGGATCTATTAGAAAAAGATAACTGTTTGCCAGTAGCGAGATTCCGCACGACGAGTTCATTACCGGGGCTGTTTAGCTGGTATATCAGCCATTCAGCCTTTCCGCTTTTGGATACATCGGACGAACCGACATGAGCGATGAACTCCTGCTGATCACTGCCTAAGGTCTGCAGGCAAAGGCTGTCCTTTGCACGTTTGGTGATCAGCAAATGACCCTCATTTGCAAATGAAACTTGGCCTTTGACATCGCTAATTTCTTTTTCCCAGGCATTGTGGGTTCCTTTTATAGTAACATGATTGCCTTTCTCATCGTAATTAACGTAGTAAACATATTCTCCATTATTGCTTAGATAAACAGTTCCAACACTAGGCAATTTTCCGTATACCGAAGTATCAATTAGCGGCTTTTGGGCTAATATGGTCCCAACTACAAGTAGACGGATTAAAACGATCATTGACCTTATATACATACATTTTAAAATCAATTCATTAACGGTCCGTTGTTGGTGATAACACCAACAACGGAGCTACGGCAAGCATAAACTGAAATTGTGCCGAGAGGCAATATAGCACCCTTCGCTGCAAGGCCAATGCAGATTTTATCTCTTAACTCGCGCAATAATTGAAACAAATACCACTTATTGCGTTACCCATGTTGGCAATTCACTCTTCATTTTTTCATAGTTAGCTGCTATCTCCTTATCCCTTGGTAACAAATCATGTGATTTTTTTTCCAAAGTCAAGCCTTCTGACTTTTTTCCAAGTTTGTACAACAAATTGGCCTTAGTATCCATGGCCGGTGGGTAAGGCGTATTAATAGCAGCCAAAGCACGATTTACCCAGGAAAGTGCTTTTTTCAATTCCCGCTTATTGTTGTCGTACTTGAAGACTTCGTAGGCGTCGTTATTCAAAATAAAGCTTGTATTACCCAAAGCGGCTTGCCAGCTTTCGATACCGTTCATTTCCTGCTGCCGGATAAAACATTTTATATAGTTCTTCCACCTTTTCTTTGCTTTGTAATATTCCACCCGCCCCTGAATAACATTCTTTTGGGCATAGAGCACATTATAATTCCTTGAGATCGTCATTTCCAAGTGATGCCAATTAGGTTCATCGGTCACCTTCAATGCCTTGTTAACCTGTGGCATGACCTCATCACGGTATAGAATGTAATTGATAAGCCAATCTGAAAATTGTTTGTCATGCATTACCGAATTGATCGTCATTCGGTTACGATAATATACTTGAAATATTTTATCTTCAAGATCTATAAAGTCCGAATGCTGTACAATAAACAGGATATTCGCTTTGGTCCATAGTTGTTCTTCCGGCAACATCTCCAGATAATGTTGAATATAATCACGGCTTACCTCTTTTGCCAGGCTATCCTGCCCTACCCCTTGCGCGGCGTTCGCCAAAACAGGCATTAGGGAATATGACATATTGTCTTTCCGGTAATCAGCCAGCAACGTATAATATTGCTGCTGCGGATCCAATGCGGCTTTCGCCATGCTAAGGAAATCCTCGATACCCTTCTCCCCAGCGCCCTTATGAACCGCCTGACCGTCAGGCGAAAAGAACAAATAGCTGGGATAGCCTCTAAAATGATATTCTTCCCCAACGGCTCGTGCAGTGGCATACCATTGCCGAATCTCATCATTATCCTGCTTGTTTGTATCCATTTGCATCCTGACGGAAATAAACCGATCGTTCATAAACGTTCCAACGGAGTCGATTGGGTAGATATTTCTATCCATCCATTTACAGGGTCCACACCAAGTGGCATAACAATCCACAAATACATATTTATTTTCCTTTTTGGCCTTTTGAAGCACTTCCTGCCAACTAAGGTTGTGTTCAAAGGAAATTCCTTTAGTTGTATCCGTCTGGGAGTAGCCACATAGAATACCCGCGATCATAAGAACGGATAAAATCGATAATCGTTTCATAATTAATTAGTTAACTGTAGTAAACTTAGTTTGCAATTGTTGGTGTTAACACCAACAACATACGACCACGAGACAATTTATTAGTCCCCCGCATAATAGACAGTTGAAGTTCAATTTCATCTAAGGAAAATGGAAGTCTCTTCACACGTAATTCCCACCCTTGCAGAAGGGATAGCTGGCCAGGGGATAGGTGTGCTTTATACCTCCCATTTGCTGCACCCAAAATACACCGAAGAATTACTTTCTTCCTATATTAATTCCTTGATCGCTAAACGGTAGTGTTTCATTCCGTGTGTCTAAGTTGACTGTGTATCATCTACACATATAGGTTAGTTTCATTGGAGTTTTGGTAAATAAAAAACTCCTTGCTAGGTTTGATAATCTTCTGACAATTATTAACCAAAATCAAGGAGTCTATGGAACTAACAAAGTTACAGATCAGACAGGCAATTGCAACACATGTGGACAAAGAAAATGGATTAAATGAGGTCATGGAAATGATCCTGGAATCGATGATGAAAGCGGAAAGGAATGTATTTTTAGAGGGCCGGGAGGGCAACAAGGCCAACGGGTTCCGCAGAGGTAAGACTTATGGGAACGGCAGGATCCTGGAGTTCCGGATACCCCGGGACCGGAGAAGTGAATTCCAGCCGGTGATCCTGACCATGCTCCGCAACCAGGAGGAGGAATGCGAACGACTAATTGGTAGTTTGTACGCAAAGGGGTTGACCACCTCCCAGGTCTCGGAGATCTTTGAGGAGTTGTACGGTGAACATTACAGTAAAGCAACGATCAGCAGAATGTTAGACGGTATCCGCGAAGAAGTGGCAGAATGGATCAAACGCCCGCTGGAGGCGTACTATCCGATCATCCTGGTCGACGCGGTGCATGTGAAGGTGCGCCGGGAAGACCACGTAAGCACGGAGGCTTTTTACGTCGTGGTGGGCGTGACCCAGGAACGGCACCGGGACGTGCTGGCGATCATGAACCTGCCGCAGGAGAGCGCCAATGGCTGGGGGCAGTTGTTTACCGAACTGAGGGACCGGGGGGTGAGGGGCATGGGATTGATGATCGCCGATGGCCTTAAGGGGCTCGACATGGCCTTATCGGCCAACTTTCCCGGTACGCCCCTGCAGCGCTGCGTGACCCATCTAAAACGCAACCAGTTTGCCAAAGTGAAGACCTATCACCGGGTGGAGCTGGCCGATGACCTGCGGAATGTGTTTCGGACCTCGGACTCCAGCGACAGCCCGGAAAAGGGATGGGCCCGGTGGAATGAGCTATGCGGCAAATGGGGCAAGACCTACAAAAGCTTCCGGATGATGCAGGATAACCTGGATTACCGGGATTATTTTACCTACCTGGCGTACGATTACCGGGTACGGGGGATGATCTACACCACCAACTGGATCGAACGGCTGCAAAGGGACTTTAGACGCGTGCTGAGACAGCGTTCCAGCATGCCCGGCGAATCGGTCATTACCTTGATGGGAAAGGTAGCTATTGAAAAGAAATCCTACAAGCGGGCCATACCCAAACTGAACTACGAAAAATCTTTCTTCTCGCCGGCCGTATCGCTAACGGTCAGCGACTGCGAAATGCTCGAAAATATATTAAACTAAAATATTACTTTTAAAAAAATAAGCCTAACAAATGCTTACTAACTTATATCCTTAGACACACAAAATGTAACACTATCCGCTAAACAGCAGGCAGATGGTTCATGGCCATTACCTACCCTTGGCGGTAAGTTTAACAACAAAATCTATGGCTTGCATCATGGAATAGCAGGAATAATCTGGTTTCTATTGGCTTACCTTCAAAAAAAACCCGACCCGAAAGTCAAGACGATCACCATAAAATCATTAAACTGGCTGATAAAAAAAGCGTCTAAAAAAGGCAAGGTTTGTACATGGCCAGATTTGAAACATAATTCTCCGTGGAGTTCCGAAACAGGCAATCCTGGTATTGTTCTTGTCCTACTCAAAGCTTACGAGGTATTAAGGATCGAAATTTACCGCGACATCGCTGAGAGCAAATTGAGCGCTATTCCGGACCGCCTGGTTATCATGAACTTTACGTTAGGCAATGGGCTGGCAGGAATAGGCGAACTTTATCTGGAAGCGTATAAAGTCTTTAATAATTCAATTTGGTTAACTCGTGCAGAATGGATAGCTCAATTTTTCCTGCATACACTGCATATTGAATCTTCAAATGAAGCAATTTGGCTCCCTGATTATCAATCGGCCTTTACGGCAGATCTTTTCGTCGGAAATAGCGGTATCATTCATTTTTTAATGCGCTATCTCCTTCCAGATAGTCTTACCCATCCAATAGATCCGATTCATACTACAAATAGTCTTACCCTATTGCGCAATCAAGGGTTTTAACCATCAACATCCATTTTATGAAACGTTCTAAAATTTTTCTGAGTATCACGACTGGAGTCTTGGCAGTCGTCGCCTTTAGCACTACAAAACTTCCCAAATTCACCGCTAAATTTAAAGGTTACTATTCATACGGAAATCCAAATGGCGCTAAATGCACTCTTTCATGCAGACCCACATTGTTTTATACAGCGGGCTCAGTCGAAGCAACATGTGACATAATCAAGCTTTACAAATTTTCTCATGGCCAGTGCACTATCCAACTTTTTACCCGACCGGTGAATGGTGACTAACTGCTTCTACAGAATGAAAGGCAAAAAATATATAGATATTTTCTTATTGAGAACTATATAATCTTCTTACAAACTTGTCATGACAAACACTCAACAAAGAGGTTATTCCTACTTGCTCTTGGTTGAGTTATATAGAAGTAGGTTATTTATTAATTAACCATCAACATCAATTTTATGAAACGTTCTAAAATTTTTCTTGGCATCACGACTGGTGTTTTAGCCATCGTCGCCTTTAGCGCTGCAAAAGTTGCCAAATTCACGACAACAAAGCTAGGTTACTATTCGGTCGGAAATGCAAATGGCGCTAAATGCACTCTTTCAGGCGGAAGCACACCATATTACACGTCAGGTTCAGTTCAAGCTCAAGAAACAGTTACGTCGCAACCATACTCTCTTTTCGAAAAAAATTCAGGTAAGTGCGCTATCCCGCTCTTTACAGAAAGATCAACTACTGATTAGTTGCTACCGTTTTTAGCTGGCATAAAAAGAAGGAGAGACTGGCTACTTCCCCTATCTCTCCTTCTCTAAATGATGCAATCCACAGTGTCTTGAACACTCGAATACTATAAGCACGCATACCAACCAAACATAATACGTTTAGCGTCTGATCCCGGATAATCTATAACTTTGATTGATTATTAAATTTCCTTTTTATCAGCCGGCGCTTTATCAAAAACTATTCACCCGAATGCAAGATTGTCCAACGATTCCGCCAGCGGGCTGCCCAATCAGCGCAATCGTTAGATTTCTGAACAGCACAGTATTGGACACATGTTCATTACTAGTATTTACTCCATTCACCGTATAACTAGCCAGCAGGCTGCCACTTGTAGCATCTCTATATTCAAAGACATAGCTACTTATCGCTGAAGTGGCAGGAAAACTCATGAAATTGGTAATCCCCTTATATGCCAGACTCGTAACCACACCACCAATTGCTTGCCCTTGTATATCTACACTCACCGGATTTGAGCCAGCCGACAAATTGATAAAGCGGATACCTGCTGTGCTGTCCGTTCGCTGTGTAACAGTATCTTGCACAAATAAAAAATCTGGACTTGAAGTATCAACTCCAGTTATAAATAGCGAATAAAGACTCCCTGCCGAAAAACTCAACGAGCCATCGAACATAAATGTACCGCCGCCCTGGACATTGACAGAACCCGTATCCACATTCTTCTGGAGGGCATATAATGTCTCGGTACTTCTGCTCGGTGTTAACACTGCCGTACCGCCATAAGACAGGGCGCCAATAGGAGAAAAAATCCCTACCTCAGGTGCAATAGGTCCCTGTACTAAGATCAGGGGATTGCTAGTAGGCAGAGCATTAACCACATTCAGAGAGGCGGCAGAAAAAACTCGTCCTGACGTCTCTTTCTTACAACCGGGTAATACTAACCCTGTCCCCAGCACAACCGAGAAAAGTATATATAATAATCTTATATGCGTCATATCGTTACATTTTTTTTGTTCATAAATGTCATCCATCACCGCCCTTATTGGTGTTAATACCAATAAGAGAGTACCCTCTACACTTCACAACTTGTATTTCGCAGCTCTGCACTACGCACCTCAGTAGCCCGGATTCTGTGAAAGATTTGGATCGTTCAAGATCTCCGATTGAGGAATGGGAAATAGCTCAGAAGTAGGATTCCATACCCCACCCTTTACCTGGCAGATATTTCCGGGAGAGCCCAAAACATTATTAATTGTTCCGGTCCTGATCAGATCAAACCAACGATGCCCCCATTCTGTAAAGAGTTCAACCTGCCGCTCATGAAGGATGGCCGAATCTGCCTGTTGCAAACTACATGAGGCTGTCAGTGTTGGACTTAGCCCAAGACCGGCCCTAGCTCTTATTGTATTAAGGTCCCTGGCAGCATCTACCATGTCCCCTAGGTTGGCTTCTGCCTCAGCCCTGATTAAATATTGCTCTGCTAATCTGAGCACCATCGTATATTCAGTTAGATTGGTCGTGTTATTAGCTTGATATTTATAAGGAAAATAATATGAAACCCCCGACTCGATGACACTGTCAACCCAATTGCTCCTCCTCAAATCTCCAGCTTCAAAGCTATTCAACAATTGAGGGCTGATAGTAGTTGAATTAGATCCTCCAGTAGAAGGCGCGCCTGCTAAAATGAAATATTGTGCATCATTCGTATTATCATCTGCAGGCTGTGGTGTGTATAACTGCCAGATAGCCTCTGAACTATTCATTAGAAAAGGGCTGTTTGGGCTGTATGTGCTGTTTGTGGAGCTCAGAATACTGTCCAGAGTATATAGATTGCTGTTGTTAATAACTAAGGTAGCTTGAGCCTGTGCAGAATCATATTTTCCTGTATATAAATAAGCTCTTGCCAAAAGCGCTTCGGCGGCGGCCTTCGTAGGCCTTGTCCGTTCAGTAGTGATGGCAGTGTCCGTTGCATCCACGTAGTTGGCATTGAGTAAATACTGAGCATTCTTTAGATCCTGAACGATCTGTGCGTATACTTGCACCTGTGGGGTTCTGGATATCTGATCGTTGACAGTATATAAAGTTGTTGTGACCAGTGGGACATCACCGTACTCGGTGGTCAAATAAAAATGCCAGAATGCTCTTACGAAAAGTGCTTCTCCGGTCAATTGCTGTGCAACTGCCGGAGTAATGTTGACATTATCTTGCAACGCTGAAATGACGGCGTTAGCTTGGTAGATATAATTGTATGCAGTACCCCATTCTCCACTGCTATTGACAGCATTCATTGCATTAGTATAAAATTGCAATTGTAGTGGCTGCGTGGAATAGTTAGTCAATTCGTCTGCCAGGAGCCCAAGGTCCTGAGCCATATTAAAAGACTCACTATTATTAAACATCTGCGTGTAAATGGATGTCAGTGCTGATGTAGCAGTTGAATTATTATTAAACACATTATCTGTAACCAATAGTGTGTTAGGAGGACCAATCTGTACAAACTTCTTGCAACCCTTTGTACCTACATCTAACAGAGCCAGTAATATGACCCATCGGATGTGGTAGAGCCATCGCCATGTCCTCAGGCTGACGATAAGATTGGGTCGCTTGTCAGAACTCACGGCAACGCCTGCAAGTAAATATTTTTTATAGTCTTCGATTATCATATTTGATAAATTTATTGTACTAAATAATATTGAGAAATCTTTTTACAAACTCACTTGTAGCCCCGCTGTAATCATTCGCAAGGGTGGCAGGGTTAGCCCTCCAACTTCTGGATCAAGTCCCAGATAGCGGGTGATGGTCAATAGATTTTGACATTGCAGATAAATCCTCAAATTTTGCAGATGCACCCTAGTCTTCCAATCGCCTGGCAAAGTATAGGAAAGAGCCAAGTTTTTTAACCGCAAGAACGAAGCATCGGTAATAACCCCATCACTTTCTTTCATATATATATATGCTTTAAGAGTCGTACTATATGTGGTCCCAAAACGTTGTATTCCAGAGAGATCACCTACCGTTGTCCACCTGCTTAAAACTGCATTGGGTTGGTTCTCATTAAAGTAGCCTGGAGAGATAGTAAATGAGTATTGATAATTGTACCCAAGTTGATTAACATATTGAATAAAAATATCCAATTGAAACCCTTTGTATGAGAAACTATTCTGCATCCCACCATAGAACTTTTGCGTAATCGGCTTGCTGACTACCTGATCCTGTGGTGTAGACGGGTTCCCATTGGCATTTTTTGTCGCAAAACTATAGAGTCCTGTCTGCGGGTTCACTCCGGTCCAATGATCTACTTTTTTAATGAACAAAGATTTCCCTACAACATAAATACTGCCATAGCCCGACTCATTGATATCAGGAAAAGACACAATTTTATTACTAGGTACGGTCAGGTTAACGGAAGTGGTCCATTTAAATACGTTGGATCGGATATTGATCGTATTGACGGTCAATTCCATACCAGTATTTTGGACGACGGCCGGCAAATTCGCCTCCACACCACCGAAACCTGTTACTACCGGCAGCGGAAATCCTACCAATTGGTTGCCTGTCCGGTTACGATAATATGTGCCAGCAATCAAGATTCGATCCTTCAAAAATCCAACATCCAAACCGGCTTCCAACTTTTTTACTACTTCCCAGGCAAAATAGGGGTTTGTCAGCCCGGTGGGGGATAAGCCGCTAATACCCTCATAAGTAGTTGAAGAAGGAGAATATGTGCTCAGAAATTGATAGTCGCCAATTTGGTCATTCCCCGTTGTTCCGTAGCTGGCTCTTAGTTTACCAAAACTCAACAAAGAAAATTTTTTCTCAAAAAATTTTTCTTTTGAAAATATCCAACCAATTCCCGCAGCGCCGAAACTGCCGAATTGCTTCCCAGGTCCGAATCGGCTGCTCCCATCCCTCCTGGCCGTCAAATTAACAATATACTTTTCGTCATAATTGTAGCCAAGGCGCCCATAGATCGCATCATACCGGTAAAGTGATTGATATTCACCTTCAATACCGGTCGTTGATGCAGCTAGTGGGTCGTTCATCAGGGCGTCACTGGCAAAACCATAGGCATATTGAGTGAGTGAATTATGCAAATTTTGTTGAAAGGTGCTTCCTGCTAATGCCTCAATCCGGCCCAACCCCAATCTACGCTGATAGTTGATTTGCGGCTCAATGCTCCAGGTATTAAATGTAGTATTTGCAAACGACATACTTCTGTTTGATGCGTTAAGATTGTATGGCGGAGCGATAGCAGCCGAAGGTAATAATTGGATCTCATTCATCTCTTCCTTATTATAGCCAAATGCGCATTTAAGTTGCAAACCTGGTAATATTTGATAGCTGATATTCAGATTGCTAATTAGGTTATTCGACGACGCCGTAGACCTATTGAGGTTACCAGCAGCAGGATTACCGAAAGTAGAAGTACCATTATAAATGGCCCAATTGAGGTTCTCATTTCCATCATATAGCGCTGGTGCATCGGGTGCCAAGGTAATGGAACTGGTAAAATCGCCAGCAGGGAGATCATTATAGTCATAAACATAATTGGCCCCCAGTTGAAGATGAAAACGTTGATCAGTCGATGTATGTGTCAAATTGACATGAGCGGAAACTTTTTGATCGTAAGCATTTCCGATAAATGCAGTCCCTTGTTTACTATAGCCTCCTCCAACTACAAATTGTGTGTTGGCACTACCCCCCGATACTGACGCTTGCGCGTTGGTAAAATTGGCCGTATTCCCGATCAACACTTTTTGCCAGTTAGTATACCGAGTCGTATCCCATACACCATTGATATCATAATTATTATCCCCAGGTGTGGTAATGATTGAAGGGACGGCTAACCCATCATTTTTAAAGGCCTCCCTGCGCATCTCCAAGTATTGATTAGTATTCAGCAGATGCATCATTCTTGTTACCTCACCTCCACCATTGTATACATTCATATCTAATCGCGTAGCACCGGCCTTGCCCCTTTTTGTCGTAATCAGGATCACCCCATTGGCACCTCTGGACCCATAGATCGCCGTAGCATCGGCATCTTTCAGTACTTCGATGCTTTCTATATCCGCCGGGTTTAACGTATTGAAAGGGGATATCCCACCGCCGTTCGCATTACTTACATTGTTATTCGGTGTGGGTATTGCCCCGGCATTCATGCTTGTGCTGCTCAACGATACAGAACTGAAAGGCACCCCATCGACAATGTATAAAGGATCATTCCCATTCGCAATACTGTTCTGCCCCATGATCCTGATGGTACTATATGCCCCCGGCGCCCCCGACACTTGCTGTATATACAACCCCGGTACCCTCCCCTCCAACGCCAGGATCGGGTCCGTTACCGGCTGCTCATTAATCGTCTCCCCCTTTACCGTCGTCACATCCCCCGTATTCAGCCGCTCAGTGGTAGTATAGTACCCCTTCACCACGGTCTCATCCAATTGACTCGTGGAACCTCGCAACTGAACGCGAATTTCCTTACTGCCGGTCAGTTTAACTGTTTGGGGCTCAAAACCAGTATAAGAAATAATCACTGTAGCATCATCGGCCACGCCTTTTAAGACGAAAATCCCTTTCTCGTCTGTTTGTGTTCCATGCTTTTGCCCTTTTATCGTTACAGAGGCCCCCATCAACGGATGACCCAGAGTGTCCGTAACGTGACCGTGAATATCCCCTGGCAGAGCTTCAGCCGGCGACTGCGGTTCCGTTTCCGGCTGTGTTTTCTTACGAATAACAATCGTCTGGCTATCGATGACATAGTCGATGGGCATAGAGCGAAAGCACTGGTCGAGTACCCCCTTGATATCTTCGTTTTTCGCCTCGATCGTCACTTTTGGAAAATCCTCGAACATTTTCTTGTTGTACAAGAAACCATATCCAGTCTGGCGTTCAATTTCCCGAAAGACTTTTTCAATGGGAACGTCTTTTAACGACAAGGTCACTTGCTGGGAAAAACTCCCGGCAGAGACGTGAAGAAAGGCTACCGTCAGTAGTACGCAGGTTAGTTTCATTGTCCTCACCAATTGCTCCAGGGGTCTGGGTCGCGGCTGACCAGCGTTCTTACCTACCAACCAGCGCACGACCCTTCCTCGACGGAGTGTCAATAATTTCATACATTTACAGTGTTTGGGTTTTGCGAATAAAGATGCCTTCACCGATTTATGATTTCGGGTAACCCAGACTCCGGCCAGAGATGTTCCAAGCATTTCTGGCTTTTGTTTGAGCCCCCGTCCAGAGAAAAAAAACTTAGTTTTTATAGGGCAGGACCGTGATCCTCCGACCTTCGACCAAGAATTTAACCGTTCTTGTCTGTTCCAGCATTCCCAGTATCTCCGACACGTTTTTAAACCGGGAGATCACGCCCACGAATTCATCCCCCTGAAAATCCCCTTTATATTCCACATCCACATTATACCAGCGGGATATCTGACGCATGACCGAACCGAGATCGTTGCCGGTGAAGATGAATTTACCGTTCTTCCAGGCGACTGCCTCTTCCAGATCTGCGTCATTTTGCACCTTGACCGGCTGGCTCCCGCTCCAGGCCGCCTGCTGGCCGGGCTTGAGGATGACGTCCTGGGCCTTTACACTACCCTCGAGGAGCGTGGTTTTGATCTGGTGCTCGTCGCTATAGGCGTTGATGTCAAAGCTTGTTCCGAGAACGTCTACCTCCTGATTAACGCCCACGATCACTTTAAAAGGTTTGGAAGCGCTTTTTGTCACCTCAAAATAAGCCTCGCCGGTTATTGCTACCTTTCGCTCGGAGCCGGTAAAGAAAACCGGGTAACGAATCGATGAGGCCGCATTGAGCCAAACCTTTGTGCCATCGGGCAGGGTGAGCTGATACTCGCCGCCGCGCGGTGTCGCGAGCGTATTGTACAAAACCGCCGTTGGTTTTTCATTGGATGCACTATAAGCGATCTCTCCGCTGTCCGTTTTGATGACCCGGGTGCTCCCTTGCTGTGCCAGGGCGCCGGTAGCCGCAGCATCCAAAACAATTTGTTGGCCATTCGATAGCGTTAGAATCGCTTTGTTACTGCCAGGTGCTACGTCCTGCTTAATAGCTTGCGCTACAGGTGCCGGCAATCCACCTTTTCTTTCTTGCCAAAGCCAAATTCCCGCCACGACGACTACAACCGCCGCGGCTACTGCGGAAAGTCGGCCAATGCTCCAAATCTTATGGCTCAGCGGCGAAGCGAACGCGACCGTTCCTTCTCCGGCTGCCCACCCGGCGGTCGCGCCGGACCGGATGCGGTCCCAGACCTCCTCTTCGTGCAGGGCATCCATTTTGGCCAGGGCCTCTGCCACCCAGACCGGGTCGTTGATCTTGTCAAAGAGCAATTGGTTGTCAGGTGACTGGGCCAGCCACGCGTCCAGCTCCTCATGCTCCGCCGCAGACAATTCCTCCGCCCGGAGGTGTTTCAGGATCAACCCTTTCATTTGATTCACGATCAGTGGTTTATATCTGTAATAAGATGAAGGCAGGATGGGTTTAGCAGTAGCGTACACAGGAAAGACAGGAGCCGTTCCCGGGCATCCAAAAGAAAGATCAAATTTTTTTAACGAAATTTTTACCAGTGTTCAAGCAATGCCATCAGCAACAAGAGCGAGGAGATGCGGTTCTTTTTGAGGAGCTGGGTCTTGATGAGCTGGATGGCGCGCGCCTTTTGCGTGCGCACGGTTTGGGGATTGATCCCCATCTGGGCGGCGATCTCTTCGGTCGATCGGCCATGGATAAAGATCAGCTTGAAGATCTCCCCGCAGCGGCCAGGCAGGTTCTCCATTTCCTCATAGATCTCCTGAAGCAGTTCGACCAGGAGGATCTCGCGCTCCAGCGCCGGCTCATCCTCTGTATCCTGTTTGGCCACGTATTTGATCTGCGCGTGAGCCTTGCGGTGCGTGCGCTTGGCCACAGCCTCGTTGATCGACGCATTGCGTACCACGCGGTATAAAAATGCTTTTAGATTCTCCAGGGCTTCAAAGTCCCCGCGCCGGGTCCAGGCCTTTACGAACGCTTCGGCGACGATGTCCTCGGCCGGTTCCAGCTGACCGGTGATCCGCTCGGAATAGATACAGAGCGGTTTGAAGAACTGCTGAAAGACCTGTTTTTCCGCCTGGCTTTCGCCCTGCTGGAAGGCAGTCCATAATAGAGTATGGTCGGTGTACGTGCGGATCATAGCAACAATGCGAAACTACCATTATTTATAAAATATTTCTAATGAATGTTGGATGAAATATTTTCTCGCTTGTATCGAGGCGGCGAATAATCGTTTACCATTCTATTGTAGCTGCATTGGTTTTGAAGCGGCGCCTCACGAAAAAACCGCCACCGGCTTAACACCCCTTGTGCCCCGAATTGGTTCGCCCCGCGCCATCCCCACAGCCTCTTAATTCGTCATTTTTTGTTACCTTCAATGAGGCCTTACCCCAGCAACGGGTTAAAATGAAGACATCTAAGATTTGCATTTTATGACAAAACCTACATGGCTTTTACTTTATGTCCTGCTCATGATCATTGTCATTGTCGGCGTTGATCTATTATTCTTTAAGGACAGATTCTGGGCACGGCTTATGGTGAACATTGGCATCGTCCTTGTTTTCGCTGCCTTTTATTGGAGCTTCCTGAAATAAGTGACGTTGCCGTGTATACGCGCGTATATATACCTCTACCCGTGTGCGCCACGCCTCCTTTTGATTTTCCACCTCATCTTTGTGCTGTCGATCACTCGCCATCCTTCTGCGCAGTTCTTTGGCGCATGGCTAATGAAAATGAATTAATGCGGCCGGATTAGATTGGCGGCCCGATAAGGTTAGAGAGTCTTGAGACTTTCTAAAGTATTTGTCAGGAATATGGCGTTTGATCCCGGCAGTTCGCAGAATGCCGGGATTCCATTGTAGCTACATTCAATTAATTTTGAATGAGTTAGGATGATATTCTACCTTTGTTGTCATAGAGTGGTCGGCTACCACGTCAATGGGCGAGTCGTTGCGGGCTATAAACCTCTGTGAGCAGATACAAAATCGGAAAGCCTTGAAAATCAGCAATATCGATCTACCGTAAAAAACACGGTAGATCGAAGTCATTCAGTATCAATATTTTACTTTATGGAGGAAGCAAGAGGAGGGATCATCATCTATCAGGAGCAGGACGGCAGTCCCAGAATTGACGTAACGTTAGTCGACGACACCTTATGGCTATCGCAACGGTTGATCGCCGACCTGTTTGAGAAAGATTCGGATACGATCGGCACGCACATCAAGCACATCTACGCCGAAGGTGAACTAGGAGAGGAATCAACGACGGCAACTTTTTCTGTCGATGTACCACAGGGCAACCGCACCATCAACCGAAAGGTGAAATTCTACAACCTGGACGTGATCCTGTCGGTCGGCTACCGGGTTAGTTCCAAACGCGGGACCGCCTTTCGTAAATGGGCGAACAATGTATTAAAAGACTATTTGATCAAAGGCTATGCGCACAATGAAAAGCTGCTTCGGGAAAAGCAGGCACAGCTCGACTCGCTGAAGAAGGCGGTCGCGCTCATCACCAATGTGACCAGCTCGCAGGCGCTTTCCGGCGACGAGGCTGCAGGGTTACTAAAGATACTGACGGATTACACTTACGCGCTTGACGTGCTGGACAAATATGATCACCAGGTGCTCGAGATCGAGGCCACCTCACCGCGGCAGCTGTTCCAGGTCACCTACCCGTCCGCCATGGCGGCCATCCACAGCCTCCGTGATAAATTCGGGGGAAGTTCCTTATTCGGCAACGAGAAGGATCAGTCCTTCCAGGGCTCGCTGGCAGCCATTTACCAAACGTTTGGTGGCGCGGATCTGTATCCGAGTGTGGAAGAGAAAGCAGCAAACCTGCTCTACTTCGTGATCAAGAACCACTCGTTCTCCGACGGCAACAAACGAATCGCGGCCTTTCTATTCGTCTGGTTCCTGGAGAAGAACGGCCTGCTTTATCACCCCGACGGGTCGCGCAAATTGGCGGACAATGCGCTGGTGGCGCTAACGCTAATGATTGCGGAGAGCAAGCCCGACGAGAAAGAGATGATGACGAAAGTCGTGGTAAGTTTGATCAATTCGCATAACTGATCGGAGCAGGTCCACGGTTGGCTGGCGACCGCCGGTCGGCTCCCATTTTCGCCGGTGGCGGAGGGAACAATTGGAGACTGTTTACACAAAAGGGTACCCGGTTTTGGATGAATACCGCCCCTACTTGTTTTTAGAGTGTCAATTGGTAATATTTAGTTTTAAAATTGAACGTTTTCTCATGTGTAGACCAAGCCATGGTTTCCACCATGGGCTTGTATTTGTCCGCAAAAAAAGTTAGCAGTTAGTTTTGGTCGAAGGGGGGCGGTAGTGAGCTCCCCTTTTTTACATCATTCGTATGCAAGACCTCTGGCCACCCCTCTTCACCGTCCTTTGCCTGGAGCTCGACCGGATCCAGGAGGACACGGCGCCCGGTTCCGACCAAACCGAAGCCTGCTTCAAGGCCTGTCTGCATCACTGGACGCTCGTGAGGGAGCTCGCGCGACTGCAGGATTTTGAAAGCGATGGTGCGGAGATCCATTTTTTCAGGAAGATCAAACCCTTATTCACGGGGCTGCTGGAGTACTATCACCTGGTTTATTTTCATCAGCTGTTCTGTCCGGCGGGCGGCTCCGCCGAGATCCTCGCCTTCGAACAGAACGAGCGCCTGAAGATCGAGCGATTCCGGAAGGTGCACGCCGCCTTTATTGCCTACTACGAAGCCGGGGCGACGGGCGAGGACGCCGCTTATTTTCTCCGCCGACACCGGCCCCCCGAACCGCCGCCCTATGTCCGGGTATATGATATGGACCCAGAGTTCCTGACAGCGGGGGATTGGATGGTGACGCTGTATATCGGCTACGCCCGATATGAGAAGTATCTGGGGTGAGGACTGAAGGTATAACCCCCCTATTTTTTTAGACCGCTCAACTTTCCTAATTTAGCCGTACAAATTTTGTTCCTGAGACCGGACTATTCGCATAAATTGTTTCCCGACACACGCGGCCGCTACATCTTCCTCGTGGCGACCCTGGCTGTGGATGCCCGTGCCTGATGTCCCCCGCCAGACGCGGCACCCAGCCGTGGTTCCCATTTTATCATTTCAATTTTATTCCATGTCAACAAAACTCGCCGCAAAGGACGCCGGCGCGCCGGAAACGGAATTTCCCCCGCTTACGGGCACCGATCATATTGAACTCTATGTAGGCAACGCCAAACAGGCGGCCCATTTTTATCAGACCGCGTTTGGTTTTCAACCCCTCGCCTACGCCGGGCCGGAGACCGGGTTAAAGGACCGCGCTTCCTACGTGGTGGCGCAGGGAAAGATTCGCCTCGTTTTCACGAGCCCCCTCCGGTCAGACGGCCTGATCTCGGATCATCTCGTCACGCATGGCGACGGGGTCAAGGTGCTCGCGCTCGGCGTGGAGGATGCCTCTGGTGCCTTTGACCAAACCGTAGCGCGCGGTGCCAAACCCTGGATGAAGCCCACGTCGCTCAAGGATAGCGAGGGGGAGGTTTGGCTGAGCGGTATCCAGACCTATGGTGACACCGTGCACGTCTTTGTGGAGCGCAAGGATTATTCCGGCGTTTTTCTCCCGGGCTTTCGTGCCTGGTCGCCGCTTTACCGACCCAGCGAAACAGGGCTGCTTTATATCGATCACTGCGTCGGCAATGTGGGCTGGAACCGGATGGCGGAGACGGTGCGCTGGTACGAGGACGTGATGGGTTTTCGAAATATCCTGTCCTTCGACGATAAGCAGATCAATACGGAGTACTCGGCCCTGATGAGCAAGGTCATGAGCAACGGGAACGGGTATGTCAAGTTCCCGATCAATGAACCCGCTGAGGGCCGGAACAAATCCCAGATCGAGGAATATTTAGACTTTTACGAAGGCGAGGGCGTGCAGCATATCGCGATGGCGACAAAAGACATCGTGGGAACAGTACGGGCCCTGCGCTCCCGCGGCGTCGAATTCCTGCCCGCGCCGCCGGCGGCCTATTATGAGGAACTCAGCACCCGGGTCGGCCGGATCGATGAAGACCTGGCGCCACTGCGGGAACTGGGCATCCTCGTTGACCGCGACGAGGAGGGCTATCTGCTGCAGATCTTCACCCGGCCGGTCGAGGATCGCCCTACTCTGTTTTTCGAGATCATTCAGCGCAAAGGCGCTAAGTCCTTTGGCGCGGGAAATTTTAAAGCCTTGTTTGAAGCGATCGAGCGCGAACAGGCGTTAAGGGGGAATTTATGAAAAAGATATAGCCTAATGCCACATTATTATTCGCTCGGGACAGTTCCCCATAAACGTCATACCCAATTCCACCGGGAAGACGGATCGCTTTATTCAGAGCAGCTCTTCTCCACGGAAGGGTTTTCGAGTGACTATTCCTTACTCTATCATTGTCATCCGCCGACGGAGATCATTGCAACGGATGACCCTTATGACGTTCAACCTCGGATTGCCGAGGAGAAGATGCTGAAGCACCGAAGTTTCGATGGATTCAAGGTTCTGCCGCATGAAGATTATCTGCGGAGTCGCCGCGCCGTGCTCGTCAACAGCGACTGTCATATCGTGCTGGCGGCGCCGGAGCGCAGCATGGAGGACTATTTTTACAAAAATGTGGATGCGGACGAGCTCATCTTTATTCATCGCGGCAAAGGAGTGCTGGAGACAATGTATGGCGAACTCCCTTTTTGTTACGGCGACTATCTTGTCATACCCCGGGGGACGATCTACCGAATCCGGTTTGATGACAAGGATAACCGGCTATTCATCGTCGAATCGTTCAGCCCCATCCGATATCCCAAAAAGTACATGAGTCCATACGGGCAGCTGCTCGAGCATTCGCCGTACTCAGAGCGGGATATTCGCGGGCCGGAGTCGCTGACCACCCATGATGAAAAAGGGGATTTCAGGGTCCTGACGAAGAAGAAGGGCTTTGTTTACGGGATCCATTATGGGCATCATCCATTCGACGTGATTGGCTGGGATGGCTGCTGTTATCCGTTCGCGTTCAGCATTCATGATTTCGAGCCGATCACCGGCAGGGTTCATCAACCGCCGCCGGTCCATCAGACGTTTGAAGGAAGGAATTTCGTCGTCTGCTCATTCTGCCCCCGGTTATTTGATTATCATCCGCTGGCCATTCCTGCTCCTTATAATCACAGCAATATCGATAGTGATGAAGTGCTTTATTATGTCGTCGGAGACTTCATGAGCCGCAGGCATGTTACGAAGGGCATGATCACGCTGCATCCCGGGGGTATCCCGCACGGCCCGCATCCCGGAGCTGTACAGCGAAGTATCGGGGCAAAGGAAACCAAAGAACTCGCAGTGATGGTGGATACCTTTCACCCGCTGATGCTGACCGTAGACGCGCTGGAAATCGAAAATCCGGGATATACGATGAGTTGGGCAGAGTAGGCCTGCAAACAATAACCTTGGTTAACCGGGAAAAACAATTTTTGGTTGGAAGTTTTGGGCTTCCTCCCAGTCCACGAGGGCGTAGGAAATGACGATAACAATATCGCCGACCGCACCTCTGCGGGCAGCGGGTCCGTTCAGGCAGCAGACGCGACTTCCGCGCTTACCTTTGATGAGGTAGGTTTCAATCCGCTCGCCATTATTGGCGTTGACGACCTGGATTTTCTCAAATTCGATCAGCCCGGCAGCTTCCATCCAGGCTTCGTCGAGCGTAAGACTGCCGACATAATTGAGATTGGATTCGGTAATCGTTACCCGGTGAATTTTCGATTTTAAGATTTCGATTTGCATAGAGATGGCAGCAGGTTATTTTGCAGGCGCGAAGATAGGGCTTACCGGGATCCGGCGAAATCAAAATGAATGTAAATTTTTCTTCGGTAACCGGTTTTAAGCGTTTTAAGTCGCTTATTTTCGTGTTCCAAATAAGGGTATATGTCGATACGCATTTTTGTAACGGGTGGAACATTTGATAAGGAGTACAATGAACTGACCGGCCAGTTATTTTTCCGGGACACGCATCTCCCGGAGATGTTATCGAGGAGCCGTCAAACGCTGGATGTGGCTGTCGAAACCTTAATGATGATCGATAGCTTGCTCATGACCAATGAAGACCGGGCCGGGATCGCGCAGGAATGCCGGAAGGCGAAAGAGGACCGGATCGTGATAACGCATGGCACGGATACGATGGCCGTGACCGCGAAAGCGCTCGAGGGTCAGGTACCCGGCAAAACAATCGTCCTGACCGGCGCGATGATCCCCTATACCTTTGGCAGTTCGGACGGCTTCTTCAACCTGGGCTGTGCGCTGGCTTTTGTGCAGACGCTACCGGCAGGGATCTATGTCGTCATGAACGGACGGTATTTTCAGGCGGGCAAGGTAAGGAAGGATACGGTGACGGGTAGGTTCGAGGAGGGATAACAAAGTGGCGTTTGTTTTGTCTATCTTTAAAAGGTAAATAGCCTTGCACCATGCTCCCTTTCTCCGAGAAAAAATTGCATAAAATCGGACGGATCGATCAGATCGTTCGCGATTATTTTACAGACCGTCCAACCGAAAAGGAAGTATCCGCCAAAAGCCTAATGCCGCTATTCATTCAAAAAGGAATATTCGAGAAGGACAACAGCGCGGGGTTGCCCATCCGGTCGCTGCTCAGGCAGCTCGACGCGGCGGGAAAGCTGGCGCTGCTAAAGCATGTGTCGGTGACAAGGAAAGAAGTAAACAGGAATTGGTATTTCGTCAAATGCAGCTAACCAGATGCCCGTTTCAGGCGTTTCGTTCGGTCGCGTGTTTTCATTTGGACAGCATGGCCAGCCTTTTGTTCACTTCCCGGATACTGCAAAATTTCGGATCCCATTTTTCGCCGGGTACCAGACCCAGCCAGGTAATATAACTGGCCCTTTCCGGATGGCGGGGCGTTTTGAAAACCTGCAGCATTTCCTGATAACCATGCATCCCGCCGACGTCTTCCGGCGGACAGGCGCCGGCACCATCAAGACAAATAGGGGCAGCTATATCTTTGGCGACTATTTTCTCCAGGGTCAGCCGGTGTTCCCAGTCGTCGCCGAAATCATAAATATAGCAATAGGTCTGGCCTTCTTTCTTTAGTATCCCGCTCATCTTTGTCTTTCTGGCGTCAATAGTTTCTCTGTCCGGGTCTATATCCTCGCCGGGGAAGCCGTAGCAGGTTTGGTCGGAAAACCCGGATTCGGAAAACTGAAAAAGGTGACTGTTCTCCCAGCCAAATGCTCCCTGAATAGCCTTATGCAACTCGTAAAAGGTGTAATCAGCCGGAACGACGATCCGTCTCCAGATCAATGGATCACTTCCCCGTAACTCGATATAGAATTGATCAATCATGTCAAACAGAGCTGTAATAGCCCAGCACAAACTTCGGAAAAATGGCGGGATTCCCCGAGGCAAAATTTCCGGACAATTTTTGGATGAAACCTGACTATCCTTGTTTTAGTCACAATCGTTTGTTTAAAAGTTGAAATCCGTTGTCTCCACAATAGATTCTTCTCTTGTAGCAGTTAGATTTATGGTTAAGGGAGGGGCAGCAATCGAGCTCCTCCCATTTTTTGCTGGAACGGTTTAGCAACCGGCCGCCCCTCCGAATCGTTGGAAGGACGTCCCTTCTTCGAGGTGAAAATGCGGGTAGCCGAGGATCGAATTAAGGATGACCGCGTTGCGGTAGGGACCAAAAGAGAGGTCGGCGCTTGCAAAGCCGTGGCTGTGGAGATCGGCGTTCTGAACGAAAATCGATTGGTCGGCACTCACGCTGTATGTCCGGGATACGTCGAATTTCCCGTTTGGGAGCCAGTTGATCCGCTCTTTGACATTCGTTAGGAAAGCAGGGGGCTTTTCTTTGTATCCGGTGGATAAAATAAGCGCGTCTGTCGTATGTTTAAAAATTTCTTTTGTCTCGGAATGTCGGAACATGCAAATGATTTGGTGTCCATCAATTTTGATTTCCGTCAGCTCGCAGTTGGGATATAGCGCCGTGTCGTCGGCCGGGTTGTCCAGGAGTCGTTCGTACAGGCGCTCATAGATCGCCGAGAGCAGTCCTGAATTGATCCCTTTATATAAGGCGTCCTGACCGGCGAGCATGAATTCCTTCATAGCGGGCGGCAATCGGTAAAAATGTTCGCGGTAGTCGGGTGAACTCATTTCAAAGGCGGCTGGCGTGGCCTCCATCGGGAAAAAGCGCGGCGAGCGGGTGAACCAGGATAAAGATTGGTCGGCAGAACCATTAAGGGTATCCTGGAAAATCTCCGCCGCGCTTTGTCCCGAGCCAACGATGGTGATGCGTTTCGCTTGCTCCAATACCTGCTTGTTAAATAAATAGTCGCTGGCGTGGAAAATGTGTCCGGCGTCCTTGAATGGCTTAGCGCATTCGGGCCAATACGGCTCCGACCCAATTCCGATCACGAGGTGTTTCGCATGGAACGTTTTACGCTGTCCGGACTTACACTCTGAAACCACAACGTCATACCTGGCCATTTCTTCTGAGTAATGGACCGATTCGCAGCGGTGGCCGAACCAAAGACCAGTCAATTGGCCGGCCACCCATTTTCCGTATTCATTGTATTCTTTACGCAGCGGGAAAGGATTGTCCTGGACCCCGAAGCGAAACATTCGCCCGTTTGCGTGCAGAAAACTGAACCAGGAAAAGCGACTGGTCGGCTGAACGAGGGTGACTAGGTCCGCGTAGAACGGCACTTGAAGGCGAGCTCCAGGCAGCAGAAGGCCGGGATGCCAGTCGAAGCCATCTTTTTGTTCGATAAAGGCAGTGGATAGTTTCGGAATGTCATGGCAAAGGGCGGCCAGGCCAAGGTTGAAAGGTCCGAGGCCAATGCCTAATAAGTCATAGGTCATAGCAATGGGTTAGTCAATAATTAGTATTAAAGGGGTGCGTTTAGAAGTATTTATTTTTTTCAATCTATCGAGATGCCTTCGCGACGGGACGCAAGAATCAACAGCGTAAGAAAGAGCGTGAGCAGTGTCATACCACCGGCGACGTTGAAGGAAGCCCAACCACCTAAATTTTGATAGCCGAAAAGCGGCAACAACCAGCAGATGATGGGCCACTGAATCAAATAGATCAGCGTAATATGGCGGCTCGCGAACGACAGCAGCCTAAAGCCAGCATTGGGTTTGACGTAGGTCGCCACGCCCTCCCAGATCCAGAGCCACACCAGCACGATGCCGAGATGAACCGCCGTGTCACCGGAGCGAGTGCGATAGAAGCTAAGGGAAGGCAGTTGGAAGTAGGCCAGCACTTCGCCCAGGACAATCAGGGCGACACCGGTGAGCCCAATGAAGAGAAACCGGTCCGGCGGGTTGCGGTTGAGCCAGTATCCGATGACGAGACCGGCCATCGGATAGACGAGCCACGGGAACAACGGAAAAAACATGGCCGGCGGTTGCCCGCCCAATAAAACGGATATATAGTTCGCCACCGGCGAACAGGAATTATGATCCCAAAAATAGGGCGCGAAGATCGCAACCAAGAAAGCCACGACCAAGGCATAAATCCAATAGTGTCGGAGCTGGTAGATCGCATAAGTCAGCGGCAGCGCGATCGCGGCGAATTGCAGAATATCACCTATGAGGAAAACTGTTTCGCCGGCGGTGCACGGGTCCGGGATCCCGAGATCGGTCTGGAATGCCGCAGGCAGTAAGCCGAGCTTGAGCGGCAGCACAAATTTGAGCAAGTTGAGGCTATAACCGGCGAGGAGGAACAAACTGCTTCTTTTCAGGACGACCCGCCAAGTCAGGCTCTCGGAAAGGGTGATCGAGATGCCCATATAGGTCATGAAAAGTTGTGCGCCGGGGCCTTCGGCAATAAAGCCGAGTAGCTGACCAGGAAGCGTGTCACGGACGGAAGGCTCGCTATACAGCAAGACGGAGTGGACAGCCGGTATGCACAGGACGGTAAAGCCGCGGGCAAGATCGAGGGATTTTATTCTCATAATGGAGTTAGTGATTGATTATTTTTTTGAGCCAGAAAATCCATTGCAGCTACAATGAATGGAACCGTTCACGGGTGAGGACATACAGATTGGCGGTTTTGTAGGACATTTTGACCGATTCGACGAACTGAAAGCCGACCTGCCGGAGAATCCGGTTGGACCGCGGGTTGCTGACATCTGGTTCGGCGTACATCTTTTGGGCTTCGGGGAAGCTGAAATAGTACGCGAGCATCGTCCGCGTGACCGCGATCGATAGTCCGCTGATCGGTCGTTCATTTGGTGACATGAGCAGGTGGAACCCGCAGTCCTGCGGCCCCGGCGCTGAAATGAAGTCCCGGATCTCGTCGGCCAAGACCCGGTACACGTCAAATTGACAAATGGGTGTACCGTTGAGCAGCCCGATAAAGGAGTGGCCTTCGCCGGACCGCTGGATCGCATAGTAGGTATCCCAGACGCGGCGGCGGTCGCCATCCAGCTGCCAGTAGCGCAGCGCATAGTCGCGGTTCACCCAGTCGTGGATCATCGTTTCGTCGCGGTCGAGCTCGAAGCTCCGGAAGGCGATCGTACCTAGCCCGTCGATGTATTCTTTATAAATGACACCGCCGGCATAGGCCAGCGGTTTGATGGCAATCGGTCGCAGGAAGTATTGGTCGTTGTACATAGTTTTGATTGACGCGTCGAAGGTAGATGCGGACCCTGCCGACCGGTTTATGAATTCGGGATTGCGTTTTATGAAAAAAGTAAACCTTATACCATGCCCGAGTTTGAACTCATCAGTCCGGACGGAGAAGACATTGAATTCGTGCCCGCGGACGCTGCGCCGGGTGGTTATGCGCTACTCGGCGCCGAATCTTTTGGCGCGAAGACCTCGTTTGGCGACTTTTATTTCTATCACTATGCCGGCGAAGGCTTCTCGATCTGGAAGTCCGTGTATGACATCCATCGGCCGGCACGGGTGATCGGCCGGGCGGATCAATCGGTGATTGAGCTCACATCGATGTTTGAGGGCAGTTTTTCGATTGACTGGACGGGTGTGACAACCGGCAAGCTCCCCTTAAAACAGATCGAACTCTATCATGCACCCTGGATCGACAATGTTGCCGAGTTTCGGGGCGGCCGGCAATACCTAACGCTTGACGTGCATCTGACCGCGCCCTTGCTCGAGCCCTATGCCGGGGAGTTCCCCCTGCTCGACCGGTTTTTGGGCGACGTTGCCAAAGGTCAGCCGGCAAAACTCTTCGGTGGCGCGCAACTCGCCACCCCGCGGTTAAATGCCGTTCTAAAGGCCATGATGGAATATCAATTTAAAGACAGTCTCGCAGCGAGGTATTACGATAGTTATGTCCACATTTTGCTGCTGCTCGTCCTGGAGCAGTTGTCGGCACCTGGCTCCCCTACCCTCTTCTCGGCGACGGACATCGAGAAGGCACACGAGGCCCGGCGACTTCTGACCGCGGAATACCACGAAAATTACACGATCGCACGGCTGAGTCGCAAGCTCGCGACGAATCCTTATAAGCTCAAGACGGCATTCAAGCACTTGTTTGGCGTCTCGATCGGAAAGTATAAGAAGCACGCATTTATGGAGTATGCGCGGCAGTTATTGTTAAACACCGATAACAGCATTGATGAAATTGCGATGCTGCTCGGGTACAATAGCCAGCAGAATTTTACGACGGCCTTCCGGAATCATTTTGGCTGCACGCCGGGGTGGATGAGGAGGAGGAAGTAGCGAAACAAATAAAGTGATAAAAATTCAATAGAATTGACTTTGAGCAGAGTTTTTATTGCTCTATAAACAAAAGGTAACTTTGGGCTCAACCTAAATGCGCCCTCTTTATGGATGAATTGTCTTTCCTCATTATCGACAAAACATACCCTCAGCAGTACTATAGCACGGCTTCGCTATTGAATCTATTCCCCCGGGATCCCGATCTGATTGGGTTTAGAGATACTCGACTACTACAAGGATTCGAATTCTTAATTGCGCAAGGACTTCTCGTCCCGCATCCCATATCCGGCGGCACAGGCCATGACAAGAACTATATGCTGTCGGAAAAAGGAGAGGGCGCGTATCTACAGGAGAAGAAAAGAAGAGCAGAATTGGCTAGAAGAGAAGAATTACAGGTTAAACAGTCCAAGTCTGCCATCCAAACCAACGAATCCGTCATGGCTACCAATAAATCGGTGGCTGACACCAACGAATCGGTTCAATCGTTGAATAAACTCTATGCCGATAATATCCCCCGACAAAATAGGTATGTGAAAATCAATATCGCCGCTGTGATCGGTTCGGTACTCATCGCGGGGATATTGCTGGTCAACGTCTTCGTGGCCAAGCCGGATTCTGACATTGTCAAGCAATTGCAGCAAAATAATGCGCTTTTGCAAACGCAAATACGAAAACTAGATACGATTCTATCGCGTCAAATTGCCCTAGATTCTCTACTGTCCACAAAAATGCCACCAGCCAAAAGCAAATAAAGACTTCGCCCTTTCTTAAATATTCGCCAACGTGTTTAGCAGAAAGGAATGCATCTGTTAATCCATGTATCTCATTATCTGCGAAGCGCTCCCGAGTCGGCAGCAGCGCTGGGATCTACCAGCAGCACGGAAATTTGATCAAACCATATCCGCAAAAAGCCGCCTCCCTTGGGGGACGGGAGGGGGATCATTCGTCCCCCACCCAATTAAATCCCTCGCTGGTTTCTTCATCGTCCAGGCCCATCATCCCGAGCTCGGCCTCTTCGTCATACTCTGGGTCAAAATCCTCTGGCTCTTTCTTCTCGATTTCTACCCCGGTTTTGTCAATAAAGGATTGCGGAAAAACCTGCTTTAAAGGAGGGACCTGCTTCCAGCCTAGCTCCGTTTTTGTCAAGCGGAAAGCAGGGCCAAATCCGTCGTGGGGGCCAACAATGTATATGGGGCCGCTTTCCACGCCGTCAGCTTTTGCAACATCGTAATTAATTGTTTCAATCTGCGGATCGTAGACCTCAATCGGAAATGTATTCATGCGATTAATTTGGGAAAAACATGCACAAATTCCTTGCTAATCTGCGTTTTACGCCAATATTTCCGCCAGACGGTTTTGGGCGGCGCAAACCCCAATATTAAAAATGGTATGGTTTCATTTGCCGGTTTGTCATGTGCTGACATAAACGTCGACTTGTAGAAAGACTTTGACCAATACTCCCTGCAAAGATGGCAGGCAACCGCTCCAACATTGGAACACACGACTAAGAAATATATATTTGCTTCAGGCTTAAAGCCAACCGCTCCATCATGGCGATCGTACGGCCTCGCTTGAACGACTACTACAACGTCCCGCTCAGACAAGAGAACCTGGACTTTCCGATTCCCTTCCTGGATGAGGACATCCCTTTGTACGTAGATCCATTTTTGCTTTGGAAAAGCCCCTCCCTGCAAGATAATGCCCTCCATACCATTATCGTCTCCTCCTTCAATCACTTAGGAAAGCTCTTCGCCAAAGGAGAGGAAACTGAAGCCATCAAGACCTTAATCCTTCTAACAGAATGCGATGAAGTGGGTTTAGGCAATTCCGGGGTCCGGAAGGGGAAGAAAATTGGCGAAAAGACCGCGGGGGAGATCTTGTCGCTCTTCAAAAACATCCCCAGAATCAGTCAGGATGGGTTCCATCATTTTGAAGAGATACAACTCTTGATCGACAATGTATCTAAAGATCGCATCAGCGACATCGCTTGCTCGATCATTAAATCTTGGCTAATAGATTTTACAATCCAGAGTTGCGACAAATTCGGAATACCTATTCAAAAAACGGATATCTCGCTTTACGACTTTAAAAAACAGCAGATCGTCTCCGAGTCGGTTACACTCCCGCTAAATCCGGACAACAAGTCCCCCCTGCTGTTGACTCCCAAGAGGTGGCTTCGGTATGTACCCTGGATAAATTACGATGACTATTTCGATAGTTACTATATCAAGGACGTCGAGGATGCCTTCGAACAAAAAAGGACCAGGATCGCAATCCTGGAATACAACCGTCACAACTACGATTTGATCAGCAGATACATTGAAACCAAAGAACACGCCGCAAAGTCTTGCACCACCGACCCGTTGTTCAGCCAAATCCCGGTGCTTTCGGCTAAAAGAAAATTGAAGACGATTCTTGGGATCCCCACTGGCAAAACGGACAATGCCGACAAGAAATACGAGGACAACATGGTGCCAGTGCTGGCTTCCATGCTCTATCCGCATTTGGACTTCGCCCAGGCACAAAGCCGGGTCGAATCCGGGTCACAGATACGGGACCTGATTTTTTACAACAATCGCGACATCGATCCATTGAAAGACATTTATGATCTTTATGACGCAAGGCAAATCGTAATCGAACTCAAAAATGTGAAGGAGGTGGAAAGGGAGCACATCAATCAACTAAACAGGTATTTGACCGAGCAATTTGGTAAATTTGGCATTTTATTTACCAGAAATCCAGCACCCAGCCATATTTACAAGAATACGATCGATTTGTGGGCTGGTCAAAGGCGATGTATCCTTATTCTGGACGACTCCGACCTGGCGATGATGGCCGACGTTTATGAGACCAAACAACGGCTGCCCATAGAAGTGATTAATAAAAAGTACATTGAGTTCATTCGGAGTTGCCCGTCATGAAGTTGCCTAGATTTGCCTCATTAACCCAACTTATTTCCGAAATGAAAGCACAAGAGAAACATGAATTTGACAAGGTACACGACCAAATGCGAAGCTTGTACCATGAACTCAGCGTATTGTCAAAAAAGTCGACCAACACCGCTATCAATAAATTTAAGCTGAAATTTGTCAATTCCATATTGGGTCAAAGTAACCAATTCCTAAAGGAAAAATACAAGCCGTTTAAGGACTTCAGCCTATTCGACGCCGATGAAATGCCTAGCAATAGCGATGTCGCATTGATCTTGGGCCAATATCTAAAATGTATGGAGAAATTCCGAATCGACAATACGAAGAGCGATTCCCTTGACTGGCGATAGTGAACTAATAATAAATGCTGTCTTATGGCTAATAAAAAATCTACTCTTCCGGAGGCAACTAAACAAGACGTCGAAGAATATAGCCTGCTTTATCCGCTTCTTGATTCCTTGCTCACCGAAATTAAGGAACTGTCAAAAAAGAAACAGGATGGGGTCCTCAACGAAATGAAAGTGAAAATGGCCAACTGAGATGGCCTAATTTCCACGGACAGAAAAATCTCTTAAATTTAGAGATTAATTATGGATCCGAAAAAGCCAAAAGAGAACCGACGCAGGTATGATGCGGACTTCAAGAATGAAGTTTTAAAAATGGTTGAATCTGGGCGTCATGTGCCCGAGATTGCCCAATCCCTGGGGATTGGCAACAACCTGATCTATTACTGGGTGAAACGGGCAAAGAAGGGTAATGCTTCACAAAAAGCCAAGCCTGAACTGGTCTTCGACGAGGAAAAGCTGGCCCTTCAGAAACGTGTGAAGGAACTGGAAATGGAGCGGGAAATTTTAAAAAAAGCCTTGGGCATTTTCAGTCGTCCGATGTAACAGAGGTGTACGGGTTCATTCAGTCAAATGAGGACAACTTTCCATGCCAAAGGCAATGCCAGGTGCTTGATGTTAGCCGAAGCGGCTATTACGCCTGGAGGACCGGAAAAAGTCATCAACCTAAAGAGGAAGACAAAGTAATGGAGCAAAAGATCATCCATAGTTTCAGGGAAAATAAGCGCCGATACGGTTCGCGGCGTATAGTCAAAGAGCTGCATTCAACTGGCAATCGGATCAGCCGTTACAAAGCCGGAAAAGTGCTCCGGGACAATGGTCTTAAAGCCATCCAGCCACGGAGCTTTGTACCTAAGACTACGGATAGTCGGCATGCTTACGCCATTAGCCCTAACCTACTTCTGGACAGGATTATGCCGGAACAGCCCGATGAAGTGTGGGTCGGAGATATTACTTATATCCCCTTGGCTGGCGGCAAATGGGCCTACCTGGCTGTCTGGATGGACCTGTATTCCAGGAGGATTGTTGGCTGGCACCTGGACTACCATATGCAGGAGTCCTTGATCACAACAGCCTTTAAGAAAGCATTGCGCAGCCGCAAACCGGGTAAAGGACTTATTGTTCATTCCGATAGAGGCGGTCAATATGCCAGCAACAACTTCCGGAAACTGATTGCCGACCATGGTCTCTTACAGAGTATGAGCCGAGCCGACAACCCCTATGACAATGCCTTTATGGAATCCTGTTTCAGCCGACTGAAAGCCGAACTCCTGCAGGATGGAACCTTTGAAACGATTGAAGATGCCTTTACCGAGATATTCGAGTACCTGGAAATGTATTACAACACTAAGCGTTTACATTCCTCCCTTGACTATCAGAGCCCAATGACCTATGAAAAAAAGTATTATCATTGTTTAACCCAAGAGAATTTCGTGTCCGTGTAATTCAAGCCACCTCAAACCGCATCATGTCACGGGTTAAAACCTTACTGGAGGGCTATCCGACCAGCGAGTTCCTCGATCTATTGGATACCGTAAAACTGCCGACTAACAGTGATGCCGTCCTGATAGTTGCTCAATTCAAGACGGCGATGGATCAATATCGAACGAAGAATACCACTTACCAGGGTAGGCATCAAATATGGAATGTTCATAAAGACGAAAAATAATTGCCAATCCGATGACTGGTTAAATGTTCGCTCTCACAGGCTCTACAGTGTCATAATAATTGATTCTACAATTTCTTTTTCCGGAAGTTTACCCACAAAACCATCGGGCAAGAGTGCCCTGAATTCTCCCGCGTCGTCCCGCTCCAGTATTACTTCGACGCCATCCACATCGACCAGGAACCGGAGGCCGAAACGCCAGGCTTGCACTTTGGCGGAAAACACCAGCTCTTCGCCGCGGATCTCGACTGGAAATTTCGATTTTCTGTTCCATAGAAAATAAATAACGATTTTACGCTCAAGCTGTAATGGCATAGCACGGAATAAACACCCATTTAGGGTGCATCCCGAGCGTTCTATCCTAGTTTTATCCGCCCGATATATAGGCCTTCCCTAAACTGGTCAAGCCCCAATAGTCTTTCTTGTCGCGGCCTTTGACTTTAACAAGCAAGCCAGCATCCTCCATTGAACCTACAAGCATTTCTGTGGTCAGAACAGAAAGTTTTACCTCCTTTGCAATTCCATCAATTGTTCTAAATCGAAATTTATCGCCTGAAAATGCGGTTAGCATTCTTTTCAATGATTCGCCTTGTTCATTCTTTTCGGAGGGCACAGCTGATACAGTCTTGTCTAAAATATTTTTGGTAATGTCTTCAATTCGCGTTGGATCAATACCGGGTTTCGGCTCTGATTCGCTCTCTATTATAGCCCCGATTGCCTGATCTGTCTGTTGTTGTTTATGCTCGACACCCGCAAGCTTATTCTTTGTTTTGTTTAGGTCACTCAATACTTTCTCCCCTATTGACATAATGAATCTATCAGAAAAATACGAAGCCAAAAAACAAAAGCCAGAAAAAATGAAGAATTTTTCGGCGGGAATTGGATCTGTTTTGATCACATCGCTTGATAGCATATAAAGAAGAAGGGGAACTAGCAAAGCCGACCCAACTCCAGTCAGCAGATATTTCAACTTTTCGCCTCTTGTTGGCGCATTAACATCTCTAACATTAAGATATTTTACAAACCCACCAAAAGCGCCCACCACAACAATAATACAGGCGATTATAAAGTACTTTGACGATATCATTTCAATCATATATTGCGTGATACAATCCTGTTCCCGCATGACTTAAGGAATTTGGATGTTTATTGCAAAGGCAGCCTTTGAGTTAAATTCAACTTTTATTACTTTGGAGTTACAATTAATCTGATCATCTCGTCGATGTCAAGTTAACGTTAATGGTCTATTTCGCAACAGGTGTTTTCACGGTATTTTACTTGGGTAGAGTGAAATCAAGCAATTTGTGAAAAGCCTATCGCCAAACACCGACAATTATTCTCGAATCAAAACATTTGTTTGGAATCTACTAATTTTTTTAGTAATTTACAACGAATGCTTGATTAACCCCTCTGCCTTCCGGAACGCTTCGGGATGCAGCTCGTATTTCAGCAGGCTAATGGCCCGGGTGAGCCGTTGGCTCACTTTGCCCGGCGACCATTCCAGGAGCGCGGCGATCTCGCGGCGGGAGAGGCCCCATTCATAGTGAAGTTCGAGCACCACGCTGTATTCAGCTGGAAGGCGCCCGATAGCAGCTTCGGCAGTAACGACGTCCACGCTCGACTGGATCCGGTATAGCAGGTCTTCGATCATCTTTCACAGAAGCGGAGGTTGGTAAAAGGAGCGCGTCGGCGAGCCCCGCATTTTGCTTATAATTTTATAAGCAAGGTACCCCTTTCGTTTCATTTTCTTGCACGCGCGATGAGAAAGGCAGGAAAATCGAAGTTCGACCTTGCGGTCATCCGGCTCGTGACAGACTACCGGGAGGCCAACGGTTACACGCAGGACGACCTCGCCTTCTTCCTCGACGTCTCTCGCGGCTACATCGGACAGATCGAAAGTCCGCATACCCGCGCCAAGTACAACCTCAATCAGCTCAACCGGCTCGCCTTCGAGATGAATTGTTCCCCACGCACCTTTGTTCCCGACAAAAGCTTCGAAGAAAAAGTCACGACCGGTCGAAAAAAACAAAGGAAATGATTGGATGTTTTCCCACCAAAATTGTTGCCTGAAATTTGACCGCCTCCTGCATATTGCTTAGTATTTCCTAAGCGCCCCTCGGGGCTCGTTTGCCTTTCTTGCACCCGCATGCGAAAAGCGGGTAAATCAAAATTTGATCAGGCAGTGATCGACCTGGTGAAAGCCAAGCGGGAGACTAAAAATCTCTCGCAGGATGCACTCGCCGAATATCTCGATGTGACCCGTGGCTATATCGGGCAGGTCGAGTCCCCGCAAGCGCGTACCAAGTACAACCTGAATCAGCTCAACCGGCTGGCCTATGAGATGCAGTGTTCACCGCGGGACTTTATTCCTGCAGAGGCGACAAATGAGCACTTTCCATCCGGCCGGAAGAAGCAAAAGAAATAACCTGCCAGAATGAGTCCCTTTGAACTCGTCTCTCCGGACGGAGAAGACATTAACTTATATACCCGCACTCCTACCCCCGCCCCCAGCTCCAACACAGGGGCTGGTCTTTTTCTTCCAGCGCCTTCCTTTGTCCTGCAGGCTGACTGCAGTTTCGGGCACATGCATTTCTCGTGCTATGCCGGCCAAGGCTTTTCGATCTGGTTTAGTCGGTATGCGATCGATCGGCCGGCGAAAGTGATCGGCCGCACCAGTCAGGCGATCCTCGAACTCTCCTGCATCTACGAGAACCCGTTCACCATCGATTGGCGGGACGTCGTGCGCGGGAGGCTGCCCGTGAAACAAATCGAGCTCTTTTATGCGCCGTATGTTGAGAATCTCGCCAGCTTTGACGCGCAGCGGCAGTATCTCACGCTGGACGTGCATTTCGACGCTTCGCTGTTGGAGCCTTTTGCCGGGGATTTTCCGCTCCTGGGTCGATTCCTAGAGAAGGTGCATCGCAGCGAGCCGGCAAAACTCTTTGACTCCCCCCAGGTGGCCTCCCCCCGGATCAATGCAGTACTCACTTCTATCTTACACTACAGTTTTATCGACCAGCTCGCTCCGCGTTATTATGAAGCGCAAGTCAATATTTTGCTGATCCTTTTTCTCGAACGGATCGCGGGGTTGGCCATGGCCGCGCCGGCCCTGCCACGCGGCGGACTCACCATTGCCGAAGAGGCAAAGCGGCTCCTGACGGCGGACTACCAGGCTTCGCTTACGATCCCGCAGCTCTGTCGAAAGCTCGGGACGAATCCCTATACGCTGAAGACCGTGTTCAAACAAGTCCACGGGGTCTCCATCGGGAAATACAAGAAGGCCGTGTTCATGGAGCATGCCCGGCAACTCCTGCTCGAGACCGATAACACGCTCGACGAGATCGCGATGCTGCTCGGTTACAATTCGCAGCAAAGCTTCACAACGGCCTACAAGGCGCATTTTGGCGAGACGCCGGGAAGGGTGAGAAGAGGGAGATAGAAGGGATAGCCAGTCCCGAAAAACACCAATCATTTAGACAGTCACTTCCGGCGCTTGTTCTCAGCGACCGCGAAAATCCCTGTTCGTAATATGGGAGTCTGTCGCACTTTGTATGGTTAACCACCGGATAAACTCAATCTTCAGTTCCTGGCCACTATGAAAACCCAATTCTCCGAGCAGCAGACTTTCAAAAGAAGCGTATTTGCCCGTGTAGAACAACGCGTCTTGATTTTGAAGCAAACTTCCGAGCACGTCTCCAATTTTATTTTTAGCCTGAAGATAAACCAGGAAATATCTGGACAAAGCGTCATTGCACAAAACCATAAAATTACGGGTAAGCTCATGTTCAAGATAATCGGGCGGCCGACCATAAAGATTTAACATCTGCGGATCTTTCACCCGAACAGAATCACTCGCCTTTCTGACACCTGAAGAGATATCACCAGAGAGCGAGTCCTCCGCAACCACGTTGTTGAAGATGAGTCCATCCACCAGCTGAGAAAGCTGCTGTTGACTGAGATATTTTAAAAAAGTGAGGCGCCAGTTATTAATGCCGACAAGCCCGCCAGTAGCAGAAACTCTTGATTCCTCATAGAGCGAAGCCAATCCTTCCTCAAACCAGTCCGGGTAGAGCAATTTATTCTTGAGGAGGATATGAATCAGCTCATGCTTGATTGTTCCCGGCTCCTCAGCAGAAGGGATCCAGGCAAAGACAGAGTTGGCCTGCGTATTGGAATATCCAATCACCAAATCTGGGCAATGGGCGCTGGGGTCTATCTCGTGAATTGTTCTGGAAATACTGTCATATTTTCCAATCAAATAAATAAAAATCAAGTTGGGGTCGTAGGGTATATGCAGGGAATCGTGGTAAAAGTCGAGCGTTTTTTCCAGAATAGCCGCCGTCGTTTGAAATTGCGCTAAGGAATAAAAAGGCGAAACAATAACCAAATGTTTGGAAAGGAAGAAATTAACCGTATGAAAAATCTTGCCCACATAAGCAGTCAGGACATCTTTTGATGGAGTCCCGGTCCCAAAGATTTGAAACGCCGGTGTGGCTCGCGACGAACCGACGACCCGAACTTCCCCGGAAGGATCCGCATAACCCATGATCCTGTCGAAATTGTCTCGGGTTGTCTTTGACAGCAAAGAATTGAAATTGCTGTAATGCTGCAGGGGTTCATAGCCTTTAAAATATACCACGAGGCCTGCTGAATGGGCGCTGTTGGTGTGGATGACTACCGTCCCAGGGTCATCGGTAGACGGAATGGTGGAAACATTGTCTCCAGCGCATACCGATTGGGAGAAATTCAGATATTTGGAATAATAGGACAAATTTTCCAGTGAACGCTTGTGCATATTAAAGTACTCCGTGATGGCGACACATCCCTGATTTCTTGTCTGTGGATTCAGACATACCGCGAGATAGGTCAACATCTCGAGTTGCTTGTCGGACTTATTTTGACTTTTAAGCCGCGAGATCTTGTTTTCTCCAAAGGTCAGCGCCTCATCAAATTTCTTTTCCTCTAATAGCGTCGTAATCTGTCCTATATAAGGCTGTGCGCAGAGGGGTGTCACAAAAATGCAAAGAAGCAATGTCATCCATTTCATGCGTTTCTGATCAGTTTACTTTGTAATATCCTTCAACTTTTTAAGCAGCGCATTCATTAAAGAGTCACTTCCCGGAGCTTTTTGGACACTATCGGGCTTGGTGGGAAAGTGAAACTCCCCATTCAAATAGAGTGCCTCGTCCTTCACGTCTATCGATGTTTTAGAGACGATGCAGATACAGATGAGGGCTACCCCTAATGTGGATAAAATAATACCCGGCGAGGAAGACACCAAAGAAAGTCGCAGCTTTTCTTGCGAAGCTTCCAATTTTGTTGGATCCTCGGAAAATTTTCCGAGTATAAATATCGCGCCGACAAATGCCAGTATCACGCCAGTCAGAAAAGAAAGACTGATCGTCAGCATGCGCGAATCGATGACATCGTCTGCACTTTGATGCCGGTGAAGAAGCGCTAATAATTCCGCCGTGTAAAGCTTTTCTTCGATAGAAGAATTCTTCCTTGTCAGTGCATCGATCTGTTGAGTTATGCTTTGCGCCTCCTCCCGCTGGCGCCGGCCTTCTATCTTTCCGATCTGGTTCACATAGATCCAAAAGTAAACTACGCACAATAGAGGTAAAAAAATGACGACGAAAGGCAGCAATTTTGTTTGCCATGCCATCCTTTGTTTATCGGCAGCCGGCGTCGAATCGGGGTTATCCATGTTGGAGTTTTTCTGTTATATGCCACTGAATGTACAGTTATTTTGCGCATCGTCCACCCGTTAAAACACCCTTTCTTAGTTCTTAAGATTTTTAGTCCATTGAACGCCAACAATTTAGACAACGCCCTTCTGCAGTGTTTGCGGTGGATCGGCTGTCCCGCCCGACCGCCGTTCTAATTCGGCATTTAATTCTGCGGCCGCATTGATCGTCTCCAGCTGAAACTCAAACGCATCTCCGGCCGAAAACTCCCGAACATCAAATTCGTAACCTGGCGAATAAACCATTTCGGCAATTTCATCGCTGCCTGAAAAAATTCTTTCATTGGTAATATCAAAATATACGTCGCCCAATCGATTCCAGACATGAGGAAGAAAAACCCTTCCGCCCTCTTCATGTATGCCAAGCACTATTCCTTCAATAATTGTCATGCCACTCGTTGCCAGCGCCAGGCGGTGAGCATTAAGGAAACACTCTCCCTGCTTGACAAGAATGCCTGATGGTATAATAGCTTCAGGAATTGGAGAAATAGTGATTGGGTCTGCAAATGGATCAGGAAATTCTGTCATTACAAATATATTTTGAATGTTGATTGCGACGTAGAAGCAAAATTAAAGAAAATTAAGTGCGCCGAATTTCTGCATGCATTTCGCCGGTTGGCACCCGCGTAAATAATTATCTTTAGGCATAAACACGTTATCTTATGCGCCCTATCCAGAAAAGCGCCCTGCTATTGACCATCACCCTTTTTACCCTAATCGCCGTCCTTCTTTTGCCGCCGGTCCCCCAATCCCTCGCGTTCCACCACTTCGCGGACACCCGCCCGCTGTGGGGCATTCCAAATTTCGGGAATGTCGTGAGCAATCTACCTTTTCTGGTCATCGGCATTTACGGCTTGTCGCCGGTGGCCAGATCGCCCGTGCCGGCTGCTATTCGCTATATCTACCTGTTGCTTTTTGTCGGCGTAGTCCTAACCGGCCTCGGGTCCGCTCATTATCATTGGCACCCGGATAACGACACGCTCGTCTGGGACAGGATCCCGATGACGATTGTCTTTATGTCCTTTCTGTCCGCGACCGTGGCGGAGCTGGTCAGCCGGCGGCTCGGTATCCGGCTTCTTGTGCCGCTCGTGGCGGTGGGAGTAGGAAGCGTCCTTTGGTGGCACTATACCGAGACCATTGGCAAAGGCGATCTGCGGCTATATGGCTGGGTGCATTTCTATCCGATGCTCGCAATCCCGTTACTCCTTTGGCTCTACTTCCGGCCGGCCGTGAAAACGATCCTCCCCAGCCTCATCTGGATTGTGATCTGGTATGTGATCGCGAAGGTTTTGGAGGCACTTGACTTCCCGATCTATCGGGCTGTCGGCATCAGCGGCCATTCCCTCAAACATTTGGCTGCGGCGATGTCAACTTGGTATTTTGTCGTGCTATTTCGGACGCAATATCTCAAAACTGCAGCAGCCGTGCAGGCGGTTTAGAGTTGTGCCCACCGTTTCTGCCGCTAATACCGTTAAAACACCTTTTCTTCATCGAATGCCTTAAGAGGTATTCTGTAAGTGTTTTTGTTTAGTACCTTTAACTCAATAGGATAAGGTTTAAGTATGGTTGAGACTCAAACGCCGGCTGGCGGCATTAGATAGCAGCGAACACAATGACCATCCTGGTCCGCCAGGGTGGTCTTTTTATGGCGACTATGACTCCGAATAAGATATTTGAACGAGCATTAGCCTTGGGAACAGAAGCCTATCAAAAGCAATCGCGCTTAAGTTGGGGAATTTCTCTTTGTGCCACTCCCATTCAAGTGGGTGAGGGTTTGATATTGGGTATCAATTGGGGTGGAGGAGGCCCGAGAGACAAGTATGAATATGGGTCTCAAGACAAAATGCCAACTCCGGAAGAATTCCAGCATGATTTGAATAATGGAGATTATAGGTTTTTGATCCGATCCAAAGGTTACGTAAAACAATATTTGAAAGTTGATCTTGAATCCGGCAACTTCAATTATACGAACTTGTGCCTATTCAGAAGTCCCAATCAAAAATATCTTTTACCTGAGGACTACGAGAGCTGCTTTGAAACGTTCAAACTTCTAGTCAGAGAAATCTCGCCTCTTTGGATTATCTCGCTTGGAACCGCCAATATTGAAAGGCTAAAAGCGCTTGACCTGACCTTTTCACCGCAGATGAAATTCTCCGGACGCGCAAAGGGCTGCACAGGCAAGCTTTTAGATAGAAGTTTCTATTGCGTTCCCCATCCCAATGCTCATTTGTCCAAGTCCGATCGAGACAGCGTCTGGCAAGATGTATTTTCAGGCAACTCCAATCAGGATACCGCCGCCTAAACTTTCATACTGGGTTACGCATATGGAATTGTTTTCAATCGGCGCCCTGTGGCTTCAGGTTGACTGCAGTTCACTTACATCTATCACGTCGGCGGAAAGAATTTTACAAGATCGTCAAAAGCGTTATGTACATAAACGTGTATACCCGTTTACATCTCCCTATACACGCGGCCGCCATACCTCTTTTTAATTTCCCCCCTCATCTTTGACCCGTCATGGCAGGTAATCGTCCATCCGGCGATTGGTCATCTTCAAACGGTCATCGAAGATATTGTCCCGCGCCAGGAAAAGCAAGGCATGAGTAGTCGGAAAAATCTCCACCCAACGAAGTAGGGCGCCTCGCGGCGGCCTTTTGTCGGGGTAGTATTTTTCCTCCTTCAGCGCTTGTCTTTCCCTCTGCGTGGCCAATGGTGTAGCTGTCCAAAAAGAAAGAACGCGGCCACGGCTGCGGATTATTCAACAAAAAAAACACAGTTATGGAAATCATCGGCAGAGTAACGGCAGACGCAAAAGTCACCACACTCAAAGACGAAAGAAAAGTAGTCAATTTCAGCATCGCCATCAATGACAGCTACCGGGCCAAAGGTTCGGGCGAACGCACACAGTTAACCACCTATGTGCAGTGCGCGTACTGGGTTAGCCCATCCATTGCCCCCTATTTAACCAAAGGTACGCTGGTAGAATTGTCTGGCCGGATGAGCGCGGACGCGTGGGTCAACATGGATGGAGAAGCAAGGGCCGCCCTCCGTTTTCATGTATCGGCCCTCAAATTGCACGGCGGGTCCCCTCGGGCGGGTGCGGAGAACCAGCCCACCGCCCCTCCCGCAAACACGGCGGTAACAGACGATTTGCCTTTTTAAACAGCTTCATTGATTCAACATTCAAAAATCGATTTTATGGCACATAATCTGAATTACAACAACGAGACAGGACAGCACAGTTTTTTTAGCGTTAAGGAAAAGGCATGGCACGGGCTCGGTAAAATTGTCGAGGATTACCCCACCAGCTCGGAGGCGATCCAGCACGCGGGGCTGGATTACACGGTGGAGAAAAGGCCACTTTTTACTTATGATACGGAAAATCAAACCGGTGACCCAGATTCCGATATCATTATTCCCGAAGTGGAAGTCCCCAACTATTTCGCCACCGTCCGGACGGACAACGATACCGTCCTGGGTGTTGTCGGGAAGGACTACCAAGTGGTACAAAACCGGGATGCTTTTTCCTTTTTCGACAGCATCGTCGGAGGGGACGGCATCCAGTACGAGACCGCCGGCGCACTCGGCAACGGGGAGCGCATTTTCATCACGGCCAAATTGCCGGATTACATCGAGGTAGGCAATAAAGACTTAATTGAACAATACCTTTTCCTGACTACCTCACACGATGGGCTCGGTAGCATTACCGCCGCCTTTACCCCGGTGCGCATTGTATGCAACAACACCCTAAATGCCGCCCTGCAATCAAAATCCAATACAATCAAGGTCCGGCATACTGAGCGGGCGAAGGAAAGATTGGAGCAGGCCCATCTGCTCATGGGCATTTCCAACCGACTTTCCGCAGAACTCGGGAGTATTTTCAACCGTTGGGCGAAGGTACGGATAACTGACCCGGATGTCCGGAAACTGATTCAACTGGCGATGGTTCCCAATAAAGAAGTATTGCAGAACCTCAACGCGGGCAACGATGACGAGTTGTCAACTTGTTTTAAGAATATGGTTGATAATGTTTATCAATATGCAATGACAAACCCGACCCAATTGCAGGAAACAACCGCCGGAACGGTCTTCGGGGCCTACAATGCAGTCACCGGATATTTTCAGAATGTCCGGACCTACAAGGACGAGGAATCCAAACTGAAATCCTTGTTCTTCGGCGGAACGGCCCAATTGCGGTCACAGGCGGCCTTTAATCTTTGCGCGGCCTATAGTAAGGACGGGGCGGAATCCCTTCAATTGAATTAGTTCACCAATCGCCGGGAGCGCCGCCGGGTAAACAAGGGGCGCACTTTTTATGAAAATAGAACAAGAAAAAACGGAATATATTATCGTTGCCGCTTTTACCAGTACAGATTGGGACGATTGCAGTTTTGTTTTGGTTCATCTTACCGAGAAGAATCTCCGAAAATTACAGGAGCGGTCATCAATGGTTCGGTTGTTCGACAAATTTCCGGACTTCTATTTCCTTTCTTTTTGGGACCGGCCTTTGGGGTGGTTTAAACGAGTTGAATCCTATCAAGATATAATGGATCAATTGTGGGATGGAGAATTGGAATGGGCCTATGTTTCCTTCGAGGATGAGGCCGAGATCGCGTCATTTCCCAGTACCGAGCAAAAAGTCGACGGGGTAAATATCCAATTTCTCGCTAACGGACGTGCCCGATACAGAGGCACGGGGAAACATACCTCCCATCGGTTTTGGACCTCAGAGTTCTCTGTCGACGATCTCGTTATGTAAAAGCTACTAAAACATATAATTATGCCAAAAACAAATTTCTTTCAGGGCCTCGAAGCCCTGCAAATAAAAGGGACGATTAAGATCGTCTTGAGATTGTCGGCTGACCGGATTTGGACCGGGTCGATACTGGTGATCGATCCGGAACTCAAAGACCAGGCGGTCAAAACATTACTGCCGCTGAGTTTTAGCGGCACATCGGAGGAATTAGGGGAGGGCTTTTTTGAGGCGCTAAGGGCTCCGATAGAAAAAGTATCCACCCTTTTTACCAATGTGAGCCAATTTGAAGCCAAAGTTGCGGAAGCAGAGAAGGCCACAAAAATGAATCAACCCGCCAGCGCCGCCAAGGCAAGCAAACCAGCAGACCCATCCGACCGAAAGTTTCAAGATAGGATGAAAAAAATAGAGGCATTGGAAAAAGCGGGTAAGGTGGGGGAAGCCATCGGCGCGATGCCAAAGGAATCAGATTTTCCGGCCCAAAGCGCGACGATCAAAGCAAAGATGGAAGCCTTAAAGCAAAAGCACGGCGGATTTTCTCTTTTTGAAACGGAGGAGCCGCAGCCACCTGCCACGGACGTGCCGGAGGAAGCGGATTCGCCGGATGAGCGGGAAGAGGATAGCGATTTTGACGAGGAGCCCGATGAAGAAGAAAACGAAGAATAACCTTAAAATTAAAAAATCATGTTAACGACAACGACACTCGACCGGGTTTTCCTTTTTAAAGAAAAGGAGCAGAACATAACCCTGACAGACCCCAATCCCGCTTTTCTGCCAAGGGAGGTACTCAATTTTTACTCGGCCACGTACGCCACCCTCACCACGGCTACGATTGAAGGGCCGGAAATCGAAAATGACCGTATGGTCTACCGATTCGTTTCCACGATTGGCACCAAAGGCTAAAACCCGCGTCATGAAAAAAGCACCAATCAAACTAAGAACCATCAGCAAGGAAATAACCAGCAAGCAATGGACACTTTATCACAACCTGGGTCGGTGCCTGCAAAGCATGCACCAACTCCCCGACGCCGCGTCCGCTCTCGAAAACCGGCCCCGGCCCTGCCCGCTCACCCAGTTGCCCCTGCTTTTTTGAGGCATCGCTTTTTGCCGTTGGCGGGTGACCATCCAGTTTTATCCCGTAACAGACGGGTACAAGGCGAGTTTTTCCGGTCCGTAGACAATTTAACTCGGTTATACCGACTTGGGGTGCCGGAAATGGCGGACTTGCCTTATCCGTTAAACATTCATGCCGCATTCGTTCAATTGAAAGAGCAACTGGAAAGGGTCCAACCGGCTCTTTCCTTAGCCATCCTTCAGACCAACGATGGGGTCACCACACTCGCAACGGCGAAAGAAGTTGACTTGCAGGGCTGTCTCTATTATATACCACTCCTGCCGATTTTCAGATTGCTGCGTCGGAAAAAGGCCCGGCAAATCACACCTATTCTGCTCGGTATCGCGGCCTACGTTCGGCAAAAGATGGGTATGCCTTGCTATAGTGACTGGGGTAGCTACATGGCCAATGTCCACGGCATTTTGGAACAATGGGTGGACGACATGGACGGAGAACGGGACGAGAAGGAATCGGCGGAATACTACCGGGAATTCCGGCGGGCGGAAAGGGTTGGGTATTGTATCCAGCGAAAATTACGGCAACCGGTGCAGATCACCAAGATGGCCGCTCACTTCAAAGCGTTCGCACCCGCCGGTATTTGGGAGACGCGATTGCAGCAATTGGCGGTATATTTTCTTCAACTCGACCTCGCATTTCCAGACCGCTGCCTGTTTAAAGAAATCCCGGCTGGTTTTTTGGAGGATGAAACACGAGAGGAAGACCGCGTCAGCAAGGAGCAGTATCTATCCTTTGTGTATGACCATTACAGTTGGCTCGGGGAGGAAGTGAACGACTATGTGGAGACCTCGCTGCAGGAATGCCCCGTCGTCGACGCGCCGGTCACCGTGCAATATTTCCACGAGCCGCAGCCCGTTGAGCGCCATGACCCTGCCTATGAAGAAGCCTGTCTTCGCCTGTTAAACGAATTTGCCTATCTATTAAATAATATCGATCATGAAGAATATTAGCCCGGTTTTCAACGATCTTTTCCGGCCCGAGCACCTGCTTGTCTTCTATAAGAATGACAACAAAGAGAATAGCCGGTATTACGTCGAAGCGTTTCAGCTTGATCCGGGAGGTTACCCGCTGGCTCCTCATCCACTTTCTGAGTCCGAAGCGCGGAACCTCGCCAAACTATTGCAACAAGCAGACGGAGGGCGAACAAAGGGGCATTTTCTACAAGCAGAGGGAATCCTTCCATCGAAGGTGCTATACGTTTGCCATGGCGGCGAGCCCTCCGCCGTCTGGTTTACACCGGCAATGGTAGTTCCATTGCTTTTCCAAAAATCACTCAACATCCCGTCAGGTCCCGCCGCCATTCCCCCGCTCGTCTGGAAGGCGACGGCTAAATCGCTTTCGGTATATGCCTGCAAGGACGCAGACCGCCCCACTGTTACCACGAGGCTTTACCACGCCCCGTTTTTCAACCTGTACGATAACGGCCAGGTCTGCATGGGAACGGTACGCGTCTCGATCCCTTCCGACTGTTCGCTGGAAAAATTCCTATCCCTCTGGGAAGGCTATTTTTTCGGGAGCTACTTTGCCCACCTGCTGATCGATCACTCTCCGGTCGAGGGCAATGTCGTGGAGCTTTGGAAGGGCCTCGTCGGGACCGGCCAACCGTTTCCGCTCGATAAACTAAAATCCTGTTCCGTCACCCTCAAACAACTGATCGCATGAAGACCCCTGTTCATTTTGTTCATTCGTATTTGCGGCAACCGACCAATCCGGTTACGGTCAATCTGATCGGTGCGGGCGGGACGGGGAGCCACCTGCTGCCTGCGCTCGGTGGCATCCATGCGGACCTGCTGGCCATGGACCATCCGGGGCTACAAGTAACCGTCTTTGATGACGACGTGGTCACTCCCTTTAACGTGGGGCGGCAGGGGTTTTCGGCGGCAGAGATCGGGCTGCCCAAAGCAGTGGCGACCCTGTCCCGAACCAATCGGTTTTATGGTACCAACTGGCAGGCAGTCGGTATGCGGTGGTCGAGGGAAAGCAAGGCGGCACTCCAACCCTATCTTACCTCCAACCTGACCATCAGCTGTGTCGATACGGCGGCTTCCCGCTTTGCCATCGCGGACCTTCTCGGCACCTCTGATCCGGCAGGCCACGGTCCACGCGCGCCGCTGTATTGGATTGACTTCGGAAATAGCCGCGATACCGGCCAGGTCCTACTTTCCACACTTCAGAAGATAAAACAGCCTTCTTCTAAAAGGTTCACAGGCGTGGGAAAACTACCAATGGTGACGGAGGAGTTTAAAGAGCTTTTGCAACAGATTACCGATGACGAGGAACCAAGCTGTTCGCTCGCCGCGGCCCGTCAGAAGCAAGACCTGTTTATTAACCGGACCCTCGCACAACTCGGGGGCCGACTGATCAATTCGCTTTTCGCGCAACCCATGGTCGAAAGCCGGGGATTCTTTCTGAATCTGGCCGAATTCATTTGTCATCCTTTAAGGATCGCCCTCAAATAAATCCCGTAAGACCCGGAAACGAGCCGTCCTTTCGGGGACGGCTCGTTGGTCATTATAGAATGGAGGTAAAATAATATCATTTCTTAAAGGCCTTTCCCTATCTGGAATGCCCATCGCGTCCATATGGGAACAGTAGGCCGTTTAAAGTGAAATCGAGAATAGATATAGATCCCCATTAGTCCGGCCACAACCCAGGTGATCAGATTCAGGGTACCGGTCGGATTACCCGGTGCCGGTTTAAACAAATTATAGCCGAAGATATGTATCACATATACGGGCAAGGCGAAACCATAAAACGCGCAGATGACCCACGGAATGATCCAAAGGATGTTATTTCTTTTTTGGAGGGCGATACCCCACCCTTTCAAAAACAATACCACGCATTCGAGCACAAAGACGACGGCAACAAACATCCATCCATAGGTCCATCCGGTTAGATGCGCGTTGGAATGCTTTACCGAAGCCAAAATGAAATAGGTGCAAAAAACCCCCGGGCAGAAAAGAAGGGTAAGAAAGAAGGTTTTATAAACGAAGGCAACCAGGGTCGTCATCACCGAGCCATTCCGGCTATCCGACTGCGCCTGCCGTCTCCCATCTTCAAAGCCTGTTTCATAATGCTGAACGGACCGCAAATAACTCATAAAATAAAATTGTTTTGCTCATTAAAAGTCATCAAAAAACGAGCCGCTATTGATGATATGTTCGATTTATTTTCCGTTCCGCTTTCACCAGTACTACTTTATTTTTCTCATCATCGCCCTTTCGTCCCACCATTACATTGTAGCTACAATCAATTGGACATTGCCCAAAATCCAGCGATGATCCCGGCAAGGTATAACGGCCGGTCTTGGAATGGCCATATACGGTTAGCACAAACTTTTCGCCGGTGTCCGTCCTGGTAAAATAACAATTGATCGCGATGATCCGCTTGGACCAGATTTTGAAATCCAGCACCGCTTCCATTTCGCCGAGTGGGATCCGCGCGGGGTCATAGCTGTACAGCCGGGGGTGGTATCCTTTCTCCAGGGCTGCCCGAAACGATAACACATTCCTTTCCATGCGGTTCATTTAGCGGACAAAGAATTCAGTTTATCCATCATCTCCGTCAGCCCGGCCTTTTTTAAGAGATCGGCAGCCAGCCCCTGCAATTTGGCCAGCTCTGCCGTGTCCACCACGGCAAGTATGCCTACGGGTTCCTGACCGGGTTGGGCGGAAAGACCCAGTTCAATCACCTTCGCCAGCAGCAGTGCCTGTTTTCGGGTGATGCCGAGGCTGATCTTTACCGTAGTAGACATCGTTTCCGGCGCAAGCAACGCTTCATAAACAATCGACAATTCCTTAACAGAAAGCATACATCATTTTTTTTCAAGTTCACTTAATCCTTTTTGCGTGATAAAATTAAAAGTCTGATTTTATAAATCAGTTCTCCGACCATATCAAAAATTGAACATGTCATTTCTTTCCGAAATGGTAATGGTAACTTTATATGGCCAACACGATTTGTGAAGAATGAAAACGAGCGTTATGACCATCGAAAAAGCAAAAGACATCGACCTGGTGGATTACCTCGCCACCCTGGGACACCACCCGACAAAAGTCAGTCCTCCCCATTATTGGTACTTGTCGCCGCTACGCGAGGAACGAACCCCTTCCTTTAAAGTCAACCGGCATTTGAATAAATGGTATGATTTTGCGGAAGGGAAGGGCGGCAACCTGGTAGACTTCGGTATCGTGTACCACCAGTGCAGCATTTCCGAACTACTGCAAAAACTGTCCGGCCAGGAGATACCATTAGAAAAGCATTTCATCCAGGCGCAACAATTAGAAGGCGTCGCCCAAAAGCCGATTGAAATTCTGACCACCCACCTGATATCGTCCTACCCGCTAAAAAGGTATCTCCAATCGCGGCGAATCAATGAAAATATCGCAAATAAATATTGCCAGGAAGTCCGCTACAAAAGAGCGGGCAACATCTACTACGCCATCGGATTTAAGAACGACCGCGGCGGGTATGAACTCCGCAATGAAAAATTCAAGGGCGGCAGCGCTCCGAAAGAGGTTACTACGATCGAGAACGGGGCGAAAGAACTGGCCGTCTTCGAAGGCTTTTTTGATTTCCTTTCCTTCCAGACGCTGAATAGGAACCAGGTCGTCCCTGACCGCAATTTTCTCATCCTGAATTCCGCTGCGTTCTTTGAAAAGAGCCTGCCATTTATGCAGGACCACCAGCGCGTTCACTTGCTTTTGGACACGGACAAAACGGGCGAAAAATATACCCGTCAAGCCCTCGCACTCGACAAGGATAAATTCAGTGACGAACGGGCACTATACCGCCAGTACAAGGACCTGAACGACTGGCTGATGCATCCCGGCCAGCGGCAGCGGATACAGCAAAAACCCTGACTTCTTTCTTTGGACAGCGCTCATCTTGTCACCCGACGGGTGGGCAATAAATGATCTTTTACAAATGAATTAGTCTTTGAGCGCGGGGCAATGGCCGAACGCGGAGTGAGGTCGCCTGCTTCGCCGCTCCCGGCTAGATGTACCGTTGTAATACAACGGAATCAAGCCGCCCTTTCCTCCGAAGTCGGGGGCGGTCAGTGAGACGACGGATGATAAGTGAATATTATAAAAGTGTGCAAACAATACCGCGATGAGTGCAGAAAAAATAAATCGGGAGCGGCTGTTGCAGGTAAGGCTTACCTCTAAAGAGCTGGAAAAGATACAAGCCAAATTTTCCCAATCGACCTGCCGCAAATTGAGTGACTATGTCCGCCGGGTTTTACTGGACAAGGCGATTACCACGAACCAGCGCAATCAATCCCTGGATGACTTTATGGCAGAAATGATCCTTCTCCGAAATGAGCTGAACGCCATTGGAAATAACTTCAATCAGACCGTCAAACGGCTGCATGCCTTGCAGCAAATCGACGAGATCAAAACCTGGCTCATCCTCAACGAAACAGCCCGTCAAATTATCGCCAGAAAGATCGACGAAATCAAATCCAAAATCAATCAAATCGATAGCCAATGGTTGCAGTAATTAAGCCCGGCCGCAGCCTCCGAAATGCGCTGCACTATAATGAGAATAAGCTGAAGCAGGAGAGGGCGGTGCTCATCCATTCTGCGAACTATGGCAAGGATACCGATCTGCTTGGGTTTTCAGACAAGATTCGGCGGCTGGAAAAGCTGGCCGTCCTCAACCCCGACACCAAGGTAAACAGCGTCCATATCTCGCTGAATTTTCATCCCTCCGAGAAGATACCGGTAGAAAAGCTTCGGGAAATCGCCGATGCCTATATGGAAAAGATCGGCTTTGGCGATCAGCCCTACCTCGTCTACCAACACCATGACGCCGGCCACCCGCACGTTCATGTGGTCACCACCAATATCCGAAAGGATGGCACCCGGATCAAGCTGCACAATATCGGCCGCAATCAATCCGAAAAGGCCCGCAAGGAAATCGAAAAAGAATTTAAGTTGTTGAAGGCACAGCGCGAGCAGCTGAAACAGGCCTATGTGCTAAAGCCGGTCAATGTCCTGAAAGTGCAGTACGGGAAGTCCGAAACCAAGCAGGCTATCACCAATGTACTGGATGCCATCCTGCCGACTTACAAATATGCCTCCCTACCGGAACTCAATGCGGTCCTCAAACCATACAACGTTCGGGCCGACCGGGGCAGCGAAAATTCCCGCACCTACCAGTGTGGGGGCCTGGTCTACCGGGTGCTCGACGAGAACGGTAAGCCCGTTGGCGCACCCATTAAAGCCAGCCAGCTATATAACAAACCTACCCTGAAGGCGCTCCAGGTCCGGTTCGAGGAAAACGCGGTCGCCAAACAGGTTCATAAGCAGCGGGTAAAAGATGCAATTGACCTCACGTTGGCAAGACGTCCGGGCATGCCTCTCCCGGAGCTGATTCAAGCCCTGGAAAAAGAAAAGATACAGGTCATACTTCGTCAGAACGCGAACGGAATCATCTATGGCATGACCTATGTGGATCACCAGACCAAATGTGTCTTCAACGGCAGCGAGCTTGGCAAGCCGTATAGCGCTAACCAGATGCAGGAGCGGTGCAGCCCGAAACAAGTGCTCCTGCATCCCCCGCGGCGAGAATCACCCAACCAGGAGCAGGTTCCGGTGATGGAACAGCCTCGCCACACACCAACCATCGATCCGAGCGATAGACTTATTCCGCTACTTCAATCTGAGAAGGTAAACAATTCCCTGCCGTATGAGTTAAGACAGGACGTGAAGCGGAAACGAAAACGAAAAAGGTTACACCTATAAATGGAAGGAATATGTCAATACAAACAGGAGAAGACGAAAAGGCCTTGCACAGGATCATGGACATGACCCGCATGTTGGGGATTATTATGCTCCTGTTGCACGGTTATTATTATTGCTATGGAGCATTTCAGGATTGGCATTTAACCGCTCCAATTGGGAACCGGATATTAGCCGATATCGAGCGTACCGGGTTATTCAACCATTTTCACACCTCCAAGTTGATCGCTTTGGGCTTCCTAGTGCTATCCCTGATTGGGATCCGGGGCCGGAAAAGTGAGAAACTAAACTACCAAATGGCTGTAGCTTACTTAGCGGCAGGATTATCCTTATACTTCAGCAGCAGGCTGCTCCTATACCTGTCGGCACCGGTCACCACCCTTGCAGGAGCGTATTTTGGGGTGACAGGTATAGGATTCGTCCTCGTGATCAGCGGCGGGGCGATGCTGACCCGGATTATCAAAGGGAAGCTCAGCCCGAACGTCTTTAACACCGATAATGAGACCTTCCCTCAAGAAGAACGGTTGATCCAAAATTCCTATTCGATCAACCTGCGTGCGGAGTACCAATTAAAAGGCAAAACCAGATCCTCCTGGATCAACTATATCAATCCCCGTCGGAGCCTCTTAATTATGGGCTCTCCCGGCAGTGGAAAATCCTGGTATGTCATCGAGCCCGCGATAAAGCAATTAATCGAAAAGCAGTTTGCGGAATTTATCTTTGATTACAAGTATCCTGATCTGACTCTGGTAGCGTACAATCATTTTCTGAAGTTTCGCCATCTGTATCCCGTTCCTCCTGCCTTCTATGCCGTCAACTTTACCCACCCGGAATACTCCCATCGGAGCAACCCCCTGTTCCCGGAAATGATGACGGATCTTTTGGACGCGATGGAAGCGAGTAAAACTATGCTTCTAAGCATCAACCGGACATGGGCCAATAAACAGGGGGAATTCTTTGTGGAATCGCCCATTAATTTCTTGGCCGCCGTCTTTTGGTTTCTACGGAAATTCCAGGACGGCCGATACTGCACCTTGCCCCATGCCATAGAGCTGATCCAATTGAAGTACGATGACCTGTTTACGGTACTCAATATGGAGCCCGAGGTTCAGCACCTCGTCACGCCCTTTATCAGCGCATATCTCAACGACGTTATGGAAACCGTAGACAGCCAGATCGCTTCCGTTCGTATTCCCTTGGGCCGGCTGGCGTCGCCGCTACTCTATTATATCTTTTCCGGCAACGATTTTACCCTCGATATCAATAACCCCCAAGCGCCCAAAATCGTCTGTCTAGGGAGCGATCCCCTCAAATCTGAAGCCTTGGCGCCCGTTATCTCGCTTTTCTGCGACCGCCTGCATAAGATCGTCAACCAGAAAGGAAAGGCTAAATGCGCCTTAGTCTATGATGAATTTTCCAGCATCCGGGTCCCCAGCATCCAGACCGTGATCGCGGTCGGGCGCGGGCATGATATTGTGCCCATCATCGCCATCCAGGATTACAGTCAGCTAAAAAAAGTCTACTCTAAAGAAGAAGCCGAAGCCATCTTCAACATGACCGGAAATTTCATCACCGGCCAAGTCAGCGGAGAAAGTGCCAAACTGGTCTCCGAGCGGTTCCCTAAGATTATGCAGGATCGGGAGAGTATTTCTATCAATAGTTCCGACACTTCGATCAGCCGGTCGAAACAACTCGAATCCTCAGTTCCGCCGTCCACCATCGCCAGCCTTTCTTCCGGGGAATTTGTCGGCATGACTGCTGATAACCCAGACGAGCTCATAGAACTTAAGGTCTTCCATGCCCGAATTGTAAATGACCCTTTAGCCTTGAAAAAGGAAAGAGAAGCCTACCAACCCCTGCCGCCGGTTAAGAACGTCGATCAGACCTCCATCCACACCATTTATCAGCAAATCAAGCAGGATGTCCGGGATATCGTTGAATCGGTTATGGAACAAGTGTTGAATGACCAGGCTAAGGAGCATTTATTAGTCAGGAAGTGATTGTTTCCGCTGTTAACGAGTCAGTTGATCAACTGGCCTTACCATATCCCCAGAAGTCGGATATTTACTAATACCTGACAGTGGTCGTCGCCCTATAAGATAAATCTTAGAAGTGTTTTCAATTATTAAATAGGAGTTGTTTTATTACTAAATATTAACCTCTTCGCGAAACTCCCTTAAAACTAGCTTTGGCTTATAGTAATAATTTATAACTTCGAAAAATTCCTTATTTTTGGGGGGGGGGTTGAGGAAGACTAAGTGGGTGATAAAATCGGTTACCTAATATCATTTTCGGCTACAATAAGTTGATTTACAATTTCGGACTGGACGGGTTCGAGTCCCGTCCAGTCCGCGAGTTCAAATACAAAGTCAGTTAAAAAGCCCGGAAATGCCCTGTTTCCGGGCTTTTCGTTTCTGGCACCTCCCCAATTTTTTCAATTCTTCTCCTACTGCAGGTGCTAAATTCGGTGCTACGAGAAAAACTAACCCTTCGGTAGCACCGAATTTCCCTGAAACCCTTGCTGGGCAACGTCTTCAAATTCTAAATAGATGCCCCGGCGACCTTTCAACTAATTTTAAATATGTAAAAAACCGGAGGCAAAAATGGAAACGAAAATGAGTATCCTTTTTTATGGGAAAACGTCCAAAATCACCATTGACGAAAAGTTGCCGTTGTATATGCGGGTTACCATCGCCGGCCAGCGATTTGACGTGGCCGCGAACAGTTTTATTGAACGGGCGAAATGGACGGCCGGAACAGGAAAAGTAAAAGGCAATTCGGAAGAAGCCCGGATCATTAACGCGCACCTGGACATGCTGAAACACAAGGCGTATGATTACCGGCAGGAATTGCTGATGGAAGACCAACCGTTGACCAGGGACACCTTTAAATCCAAATGGTTGGGACTCGACAAAAGCCATTATACCCTGATGCAGGTCATCCGGGACCATAACAAAGACTTGGAAAAGCTGATCGGAAAAGGATATGTCCGAGCCACCTGGGTCAAATACAAGACCACCGAAAAGCATATCGAAGCATTCATAAAATGGAAATACCGGCTTTCCGACATGGATCTGCGGGCACTCAAATATGAGTTTGTCACCGATCTCGAATTTTACTTGAAGTCCGAAAAGAATATGTCCGTCAACTCATATGGAAAAATCATCAAGAACCTGAAAAAGATCATTCATGAATGTGTAGCGAAAGATTGGATGAATAAAGATCCCTTTATGCTCTACAAGGTCAAGCATGTTGACGCTAAGGTTCCCCATCTCTCAGCCGACGAATTGCAACGACTGGAAAACAAGGTATTTGGCGTCGAAAGGTTAAATTTAGTGAAGGATCTTTTTGTGTTTAGCTGTTATACCGGTCTGGCTTATATTGACGCGGCGACTTTAACACGGAATAACATAGTAATCGGAATTGACGGGAAACAATGGCTCTATAAAAACAGGGAGAAGACGGATGTCTCATCCAGGATACCCTTGCTACCTCCCGCCCTCACCATCCTAGAAAAATATAAAAATCACCCCAAAACAGGCAATACCGAAAGGCTATTACCAATGATGTCCAACCAGAAAGTCAATTCCTACCTGAAAGAAATTGCGGATGTGTGCGGCATTCAAAAGCAAGTAACTTTCCACGTCGCCCGGCACACCTTCGCCACCACCGTGACGCTCAGCAACGGGGTGCCAATGGAAACCGTTTCAAGTATGCTGGGACATAAGAAATTGAAGACTACTCAGATTTATGCAGAAGTAGTAGATAGCAAGGTCAGCCAGGATATGAAATTATTGGAAAAGAAATACCAATTAAAACAGACTAGCCACAACTCCTGAGTGAGTGTCATTAGATCTTTCGCTTTAATATCCGGATTCCTTGCGTGAATAGAATAATTATTAAATTTGCATTTCACAAAAACAAGGATGAAAGCCCCAAAAGAACATCACTATGTTCCCAAATTTCATTTGAAGCACTTTTCGACAAATCCGGAGCGAAATGAGATAGGTATTTATAATTTGAACAATAAGATGTTCTTTTATAGAGCCCCAATAAAAAGTCAAGCCAAAGAAAAGTTATTTTATGGAGACGACGACAAAATGGAATCATGGCTCTCAAAGTTGGAATATGCAGTTTCGATTATTATAGCGAACTTAATAAATCATCAAATAATCCCAGAAATACAAACAAACGATTATCTACGCTTACTTCATTTTATACTCATTCAATATTCAAGAACGAAAAAGCGAGAATCTGAAGTTAATGAGCAACTTGATTTACTTATGAGTAAAACGGTTGAAAGAATCCCTTCGGCCAAGCCCTATCAAAAAGAAAGAAAAATACCTATAACGGAAATAATTTCAATTGCAAATGAGGCATTGCCATTATTGAATTACTTGAATTTTCAATTAATCATAAACGAGACATGCATGCCTTTTATTTGCTCAGACAATCCCGTTGTATTATATAACCAGCTGATGGAAGTTAAAAAGTCATTTTCACCGGGAGATTCCTGGGCCTCTAAAGGGTTGCAAGCTTTTTACCCAATCTCCCCCAAACATTTACTTTTTTGGAGCGATCCATCCGTTTATAAATCTGGGGGGAGAAAAACAAGAGAGATTGTCGCTACAAAAAATGAGACGGATATTCTGCAGATCAACGGGCTTCAATATCTGAATTGCAATGCTCAGCTTTTTTTTAACAGGGCATTTAAAAAGGATCACTTAGACCAAATTGCAAATTCTTACTATCAAATTAAATTCTCTGCAAAACCCATTGTACGACAATTTGGATCCTATACATTTGTTACAGGAGAAAATAAAAAAATAAACCTTAAGTTATCCTTTGTAAAGTTTAATAAGTATGGAAAAGAATTCGAATTGGGTGGCAGGTTAGTTAACCTAAGGCATCCGAGCTTTCATGAAATACGAAAAAAAATACGAGATTGAGCCTAAATTTAAAGGATAGCCCGATACCATTAAATTAAATGTTGCAGATATATATCACACTCTGCATATACCGATGTCTTGCCGCCACATACCGTATGATCCCATATTCGTGCAGATTATGGATACACTTAAAATAAGTAGCCATCCCGCTAATCTTCGCCCGGATCATAATCGTATCCCGGTCAATGGGGACGGGATTGGCGCAATGGTTAAGCGTCCACTCGTATAGCAATGCCATATACAGGCTGATATGGGTGGTTGTCACCCGGGGATCTTCCAGGATGGCGGCAAAAAAACGGGCTAGTTGAGAAATAGAGGCTTCCACCATTTGTCCGTTCAAGGATGCGGCTGCATCATGTGCTCAATATCCTCAAACCGGTAATAATGGATGCCGCCCACCTTAGAAGAGCTGAGCTGGCCGGTAATCCGCAAATTTTGCAAGCTGCCGGCAGAGATCCCGAGTAGCTTCCTGACCTCACTACCCTTTAGCCAGGGTTTCCGGTTGGCCGAGGGTGCTTCGGAAAGCAAGCCCTTAATATCCGCTAACAATTGCACCCGGAATTGCTCCAGATCGCCCCGGGTAATTAAATCCATTTCCATATGTCTCACATTTAACTTCTTCACAATGGGTTCAAATACACCAAACTCCCCAGCACCGGGTTATACGACGGCACATATCCGATATAGCCATATAGCTTCAGGTCCCGCATCGTTTTATGATAAGTGCCAAACGCTGAGATCTTCGCCTGCTTCATCAATTCTTTCCGGTGCACATAGATCGGCATGCCGTATTCCTGCTTCCGGTAGAAATACAGGATCGCCAGGAACAGGCTGATATGGGTGGGGCCGATCCGGTGATCTTCCCCTACCCTATCTATAAACGAACATATGGCCGACTGCAGATCCATGCCGGCTTATTGCAGCTTTTGTTTTTGACGTTGCTTTTTAACCGGCTTTTCTTTCTCCTGTTTCTGGGTTTGCGTTTTTTTTACCGTTTGCTTCGGCGTTTGTTCGAGCTTTTGCTGCTGCGGCTGGACCTTTTGCTCTTGTTGCTGAGCCACCCGCTCGGTCAATTTTTCCGCCAACTCCTTCCCGATGTATTGCTTTTCCACCAGCATCTCGGTCGGCATCCGCTGCTTGTTCTGGTCGTACACATTCAAAGAGCCAAACGTAATATTCGGCGAAATGAACAGTTTTTCCTCTTTACCGTGCGGACCGACGAACGTGGCTTTCTGCAGGTTACCCCGATGGAGCGAATCCATCAACGACTCTTTGTATTGGGGGTTCGCCAGTTCCTTGATCGGATAATGGCTGAGCGTCTTTTCCAGATCGAAGCCATAATTCGTATGATACTGCTTCATTTCATAATTGCCATTGTTCATGGTGTTTTTGAAATTGAGCTTGACCCATGCCTGGTACTCGTGGCCCTCCTGGTTCACGAGGTCTTTAAAGACAGGACGGCCGGCCAGGAGATTGTACGCTTCCTTCAACGTGTATTTATTTTCCAGCCTTTGGGGTGAACCGTCTTCGGCGTCCTGCGCGGGTTTTCGCTGGGTAAGATAAAAAGTCTGAGCGATGGCGTTCGCCTGGCCTTCCTTTTGCAACCGCAGGTCGAATTTGTTGAGAAAATAAAAATCCGTCGTTGCCGATTTTTTGAGGTGCAGGGTCGCCTCGACCCGGTCACCATCATACTCTTTTTTAAAGGGGTGTGTTATCTCCGGCAACCCCCGTTCCATCTGGAGCTTCAACTCCGGAGTAAATGCTTCGGCAAAGCCGGTACGCTTTAATTGATTTTCATTAAAGGTCATTGCTCTCTCTTCCATAATGATACTTTTTTACTAATGATTAAATAGACAGGAGCCATTACTTTATGGACCTTGCCTTTAAAACTGTCTTATAACTGATCGGCAGCCTCAACAATCGACCGCCGCTGCGTTCTGCAATTTCCAGCCACAACGCTTTATCCCGTGGTACAGTAAACAGCGGATAGCCCAGACTAAAGGTGTCGCAAGACCGACCCGGGATTTGGTTCGGCAACGTCGCATACACGGGTTCCATATCGGTTTGCTGGATGGCTGTCCGTTTGGCTTTGGTACGTTCCTGTATAAACAGCCGAACGTATTGCGGCGCGTAAGGGACCTCCGCGTTGTTGCGTAGACTGAGCGAGAACCATAGCAGACTGTCTTTTAGGTAAATCCCTTCGACTTGCAGCCGCATCTTCTCTTTTCGCACCGATGGATGTAAAAATCTTTTTTCTTTCGTCAGCAATTCAGCATCTCGCGCCAGCGCTACTTGATCGACTGGTAAGTCCGTCAACAGGAGTGGTGGCTTGTCAGGAAAAGGAGCGACCGCTTCGCCGGCAGGGGCAGGAACCACTGCAAAATTGAGCACGGGCGGATTATCCGAATATACCAGGTCAAAGGAATACAGCCGGCCGTCCAGACCAAAGACCGATAGATTGGTCGACGCAAAATGTGGCCGCGCTGCCTTCAATTCGATGACGTTTTCCACTCCCTTGACTTTCTGAACCAGTATGTCCCGGCTGACCTTTATCCCCGTGCGGATCGCCACCGGAAAAACGAGGTTCGTCATTTTGTGTTCTGTCACTGGGACTTTCTGGGCCGTCAGGGGTATCAAGGTAAATGAAGGGATAACCTGCGCCCGGACAAAGGACCCAATAACCACGAGGGCGACTACCAATAATAATTGCTTCATCAGAAATTTTTAATGGGTGACTGATTTAGTGTTCTTGAGTAATACCTGGTAACCCGCCTTCACCGAGACCCGGACCAATTTGATCTTACGGCTGATCAGCGTTTTGGCCGCCTCAATGCCGGCCGTTGCGGCCTGCCCGGCCAGTGAAGGGTCAAGCGCCGTTAGTCCCATCGAACTGATCCCCTGATCGGCCGACTCCTTCGCCACGTCGCGGGTGATGGCTCCCGGAATATGGATGCCCGGCAGACCATCCATATCATATACCTGGAGGCTAACAGGGTAAATGCCCTGCCGGTAGCGGATCGAAGAAACGGTTACGCCCATTCGGTCGCCGCTAATGGAAACGACGCCGTAGACCGGATTATCGCGCGGAATCGTGATCCCGTTGATCACCGCATCCTGCGTCAACCGCAACGTGATCGTAGCCCCGGCTACGAGGGTCTGATCTTCAGGTATGACTGCGGCCACCGTATTTTGCACAGCCGGATCTGTTTTCTCCGGTTCGTCAATCGAGTAAAACCCATCCGCGGATTCGTACTCTGCATTATTTCCTTCGTCCGAAGCGGCACTGGCTAAGTCGGAAACGGCCGCCGGCTTATGAGCAGGGGTTATGGGTGAGGCGGTTTGAGCTTGCACCGTTACAGCCGACTTTTCACCGGCTAATTCCTGGCCCGGATGCTGAATCTGAATAATCTTATCGAGCATGCCGCTCAGTTTATCCAGGTGCGGGTCGCTGGTCGCAGTGTCAACCGCCTTGATCTTTTGCATAATCTGTTCTAATCCGGTCATCCCCGGAACCGACGAAGAAGCCGTCGGCGGACCGACCATACTTGGCATGGACCCCGGAAAGCCAGCAGGAACCTGCGGCCGGTGCAACACCTGCTTTAACTGGTCCAATTGCCGCAATAGCTTATTCGCATTGCTGTCCTCCCTGGGGACGGCGCCAAGATGGCTGATGAAATGATCGCTCGTGTTCCCGCCAATTCCAAGGAACGCCTGACCCGGCGACATCGTTTTTGCTTCTGCCGACGGATTTAGCTTGACATGATAGGGATCCTGCTTCATCCGTTCCAGGAGTTTGGCCGAATCTTCATCGGCCTTCTCATAAAAGGCCAGCTTATTCAGCGCCCTTTCCTTTTTGGCAAAGTGCGCGCCCGGCAGCGTCATGTTAAAGCCGTGGCCATTTTCGGTAGTGGTGCCGCTGTTCGTTTTGCCTTTGCCTCCGCCCAGCGCTACAAAGACGATGAACAGGAAGGGAAGAACAAGCAGGGGCAGGATCAGCATCATCTTGCGCTTGCGTAAAAACTGTGGAGAATGTTGTGGTTTGGTCATGTTTGACTATTTAATGGTGAATAAAATCGTTCTTCTCTGTTTGCCCAAGGCTATCGAAGAGGCCAGGTCGCTCGTTCCGAATAGAATCGTAAATCTTCCGGCCAGCGCTATCCGCCTGTAAACTGTCCAGCCAGGAACGAAATTTTCGAATGCCGGTGGAAGAAAAGGCATCAGCCGGCGGACGAACAGACGGCATGATCGGATGAAATAGGTAGAGTTGCCCCGAAGGGACGGTCGAGTGGCGGTCTTGCAAAGCATGATAGACCACCCATCCATTCAAGCTGGCAAACAACAAAACGAAGGTTGCAGCATACAACTTCAACTGCGACGGCGAAAGGCTCGACGATTTTCGTTGCAACCAGCCGCTGATGCGCAGGCCCCAGGCCCGGCTTGCAGCCTGTAATTGATCCAACCAGATAAATCTTTTTCCCTCTTTGCGTTTGTGTTTGAAAGTTTTCAAAAACATTGTCGTCGCTTTTTATCGGTTCTCGACCTTCAGGTCCCGGTTATCAATCGTATTCCAACGCTCGATCAAAAAGCCGTGCGGGTTATTGTCCGACCGGCTGATATTGCGCAGCCAACCCTCCGTAACCAAATCGCGCGTCACGATGCTGGTCGTCCGGATAATCTTTTGGGTCCCATAGCACCGGAAGTAAAAAGGGTAGCTTCGGGTGTCTAGGGCAATACTGTCCACGGTTATTTCCTGGCTGATGTTGCCGCTAATGATATTGGCATAGAATCCGCTCTCTTTCAGGTTATCGTAGAGCCGCTTGGCCGATCCGTCTGCCAGGTAAAGAGCCTTCGTAATATTGGCCTGGATGACCCGTTCATCCGGGTCAAGCGTGAAAAAAGCCAGGTGAAAGGCCTTGATATGGTCGCGGGCCTCGACCGGGACGTTATCCTTCCGGTCGCTGGCAAAGGCTTCGAGGGTCTTTCCGCTCGCCAGGATGTAAATCTTTTCCTGGGCCGCCGCGATGTTCCGATGCGATTCATAGGCCATATAACCACTGAAAACAAAGGCGAAGCCGATTACGACCAGGCAAAAGAGCCGAATCTGCTGAAAGGCGGTTTCAATATTTTTTGGTTTGGTGAACATGGTTTTCTTTTTTTGCTCCTTGTTAAAAATCTCCGGACTTCGGGTAGTACGATTCGGGCCTCTGCATATCCTTTGATTTTTCCATCGCCTCTTTGACCGCACCGGCAATCTGCGTCGCTGCCGCGCTGATCGCTGTGGTCGCCACGGTGCTAGTCATATTCACTGCGCTATTAAACTGATTCGTGGTCTTGGACAAGTGAGCACCCATGCTGCCGGCATTAATAATATAGTTCGCCACGCTCGGCACCGTGAAATAGCCTACAATGGCCAGGATCAGGAAAATCATGTAGGCCGCGTCGGTCGAACCAAACGTGGTCTGACCAGTCGCCTGCAACTGCGCAATGTCCAGTTGCAGCATTTGCTGCTGGATCTGGTTAATCAGCGACCCAAAGATGTTGGCAATCGGCAGCCACAGGAAAACATTTATATAGCGGGCAAACCAGCCGATCAGGATGTGATGCAGACCGTCAAAGACGGACAAGCCGAAGACCAGCGGCCCGATGATGGCCAGGATGATGAGATAAAATGTCCGGACGGTATTGATGCAAAGCGCCGCCGCCTCGAACAAGACTTGCAACAGCTCGGAAAGCCAGACCTTGATCGAATTTTTCAGGTTGTAGGAGGCTTTTGCCAGTTGAAATTTGATTGGGTTGGATAAACTGGATAAAGCTCCGTTGCTTGCATCCCCGGATAACTGTTCCCATTTTTCCTCGTCGCCATTCCCACTCGACCCGACATACATCTGCCAATCGGCGGACTGCTGCAAGGCGGCCTGCTTTTGAGCCAGCAGATTCGCCACCGCCTGGTTGGAATCGGTGACCAGGGCCGCGGTTCCGGCCACGGTCGGCTGCATCAGGCCGTTGATCGCACTAATGACGGCTGGAAAGAGCGTGATCGCCAGACCAATCGCGAAGGGCCGCAGCAATGGATAAAAATCGATTGGCTCCGACCGAGCGATATGGCCCCACACCCTAAACGATATATAGCAAAGCGCCCCGAAACCGGCAATTCCCCGGCCCACGCCGATCAGCTCCGAACAGTTTACGATCATCGCATTGTAGACCGTGTTCAGCGTCTGCTGTAACCCTCCGATCTCCCCTGCTAGCCCGCTATCTTGCGCCCGGCTGGCAACCGGCAATAAAAAAATCCCCACAAACCCTATCACAAGGGTCTTTACCACTCGCACATGCTTCATACTGCTCTTATTTAGGGCGTGATCCCGTAGATACTTTTAAGTGTACTGACATCATTCGCTTCTCTGGCCCGCTGAATTGCCTGAACGGACGTGTTGTTGTTAAATGTTCGGAGCAGGCCCAGTTGTCCCGTGATATCCGTATACACCCGGTCAATGGCCTTCAGCCGCTCCGCATCCGACATCCTCAGCTGATTTGCCGTTATCACCATTGTTAGCTCACCTAGACAAGTCAGGCTTTGATTGAAGAGGTTCGTATAGACCGAGTTCATATAATCCAATTCCTGAATCGTAAAATGCCCATCCGCGCTAAACTTGTTATAAGCGGCTTTGTACTCGGATACAATGGAATATTCCGCATTGATGATGTCCACGACCCGGCCATAGTTTTGGACAACAGGCGAAACAGTCATCAAAGCATCAAGAAACGCCTTGTGCAGGTTGAACGTCCCCTCGGAAATCTCCTTGATATCATTATACCCCGTATGGATTATTGTATACGCCTTGTACATATCCTGCAGGATGCTCTTGAGGGACGCCAGCTTCTCGGTATCCAGGACGATTTGCTCCAACAGCTGCGGGATCGTTTGGGCCTCCGAAACGACCGGGCCCAAGAGCAGCCCAATCCCGATCAAAAGAATACACTTTTTCATGCTCGATTTTTTAAATTACTGAATGCCGTAAATGCTCTTTAAGGTGCTGATGTCATTTCCCTCCTGCTGCCGCTGCACGGTCAAAAGATCCGCCTGATTGGTGAAGGTTTGCACCAGCCGGTATTGCCGTTTCATCTCCGTATCCAATTGCTGTATCCGGGTCATCCGTTCCCCGTCCGTCATGCTGAGCGTTCCATCCGTTGTCAAACTGGCAAGTGCGGCAATAAGTTCCACCCCGCTATTCACAAGACTGGTATAGATCTGGTTGATATAGCTGACCTCAGCCGGTTGCAACCACGCGCTCCCGCGGTAACCGTTCAGCTTGCGCGAAAACTGACTGATCATCGAAACTTCCAGGTCGATGATCTCTGCCACCGCAGCCATGTGGGCGACCGTGGGGCTTACCGCTTCGAGGGAGCTGTAAAAGGCGCTGTGTAGGTTGAGCTCGCCATTTTTGATCTCGCCAATGGTTTGCAGTCCTTGCTCCACGATGTGATAGCCCTTTTCCGCTACCTGGAGATAGGCTTGCAGGGCGGCGATTTGATCCAGCATCTCCGTCGTAAATTGAGCCGAGGCGGTCAGTCCAACTATGATCAATATCATTCCAACTATTGCCTGTTTCATTGCCCATTTTTTATTGAAGGCCATACAACTCTTTTACCTCAAATAAATCGTTGGCGTCGGTCGACCGCTGCATGCTCAGCAGGATATTTTGCTGGGTGAACTGGTGCAGATCGCTATAGTTCTGATCGATCCGGGCACCGGCCCCGTCGATGATCGCGAGGCGGCTCCCGTCGCTCATCTGCGTCACCAGGGACGTTATCACCATTTCCAATTGTTTCAGGTTTTCCACGCTCTGGTTCAGGATACCGCTGTATACGCTCCCGATATAGCTGATCTCCTGCCCGCTGAAATGAGAATCCTTTTGCATCGCTGCCCAGGCTGTCTGATAATCTTTCACCAGCTGCGCCTGTTTGTCGATCATCGATACCACTTTGTCATAGGCACTCAGCGCATTTTTGACTTGCATGAGCTCCTGGTAATACCCCGAGAAAAGATCCTTCTGCTGCTGCATCCAACTGGTAATATCACCGAGCCCTGTCTGAGCCATCGTATTTTCCAGTGCCTTCTCCGCGTCCTGTAAGTTGACCGTTTCCGTCTGCACCTTTTGAATCCCCAGATCGACCGCCTCCAGCGCCGCTTTGATGATATCCTCGATTGCGTCAATAATTTGGGCATCGGCGCGGCCGGCCGGAACCATCGTCATTACAATCATTAGCACCAGACCAACAAAGATTCGTTTCATGTTACTCCTATTTTTTAGCTTTTTTCTGATCGGCCACCAGCGCCATGATGCCCTTTTCCACGCTGCCATATTTCGCCGCATAGTCCATCACCAACACCTTCTCTTTGCCTTCCGTCGTATAAGCATAGTATTCCTCTGGGGACGGTTCAAATCGGAAGACCTTTTGTACCTGGCCGCCCAGCTCCAGGTAAAACTCCCGGTACCGGCGTCCGGGCTCATTGGCGCGGTTCACGGAGAAAAGCAGCGTTTTCCCTTTCTCCGACATCCCGAGCGTAGCCTGCAACGCGTCGAACTTGTTCATAAACTTGCGCATATCCATCAGGATCTTGATATCGGAGTTGCCAATGATTGCCTCTTTGATGATCGGTGAACTGATAAGGTCATCGATCTCCTGCGTGACAACAATCGGGATACCGTACAGCTTCCGAAAGGTCTTCCATGCGTATTTCATGAACTGCGCCATGCCGGCCTGCATCATAGGTTTCCAGGCTTCCTCGATGGCGAAGGCTTTGAGGATGGCCGGGATCTTCCGCATCTTGGAAATCGTGAGCTCCATCACGATCAGCGAAACGACTGGCAGAAGGATGGGATTCCCCTGCAAATTGTCCAGCTCAAAAACAATAAAGCGCTCCTGAAGCATATTCAAGTTCTCCGTCGCATTTAAGAGGTAGTCAAATTCGCCGCCCTTGTAGTAGGGCCTCAGCACATACAGGAAATTCTCGATATCGAAATCCCGGTCTTTGACCCGGTGTTCCTGCAAGAGGAGTACATAGTCCGACTGGAGATATTCATAGAACGTATTGAAACAAGGGAATAAGGTGGCGTCGTTTTGCAATTTCGCATAGTACCCCTGCAACGCGTTGGAGAGCGCCACGTATTCGCTGCGGTTAAACGTTTCATGTTCCTGTTTCCAGAGCGTGACCAGCAAGGCCTTCAGACTTTCTTTCTTTTCAGTATCAAGCACTTCCCCAGGAGCCAGTGGAAATGGGTTGAACCGGATCGGTTCGGCGATCGTAAAGGTGAAATAATACCCACCTACCAGGTCGCACAACCCTTTATAGCTGCCGCCAATGTCTACGATCACGATATGGGCGCCCTGATCATAGAGGGAACGGAAAATATGATTGCAGAGCATGGATTTCCCACCGCCCGAGCCTCCGCACACGAAGGCCCCCCGGTTCGTGATGATATTATTCGTCATGGGCCCGTGAAAAAGGTCCATCTGGACGGGCTTGCCGCTGATCCGATCCCCGAAGCGAATGGTTTGCGAGCCCTCCGAAGACCGGTAGGGGCTTTCCATTCCGACAAAACAAAGCGCCTGCTCCGCAAAGGTGTCCACCGTCTCGTTCATCGGGAAATCTCCGGCGTTGCCCGGAATCCCGGCAAACCAGATCTGCGCCGCGCCGACCGTTTCCTGGTGCGGCGATCCTTCCCGCTGCGCGATGGCCGAACTGACCCTGTTTTTAAGGTTCGGCAAATCCTCAGCGTTCTGCGTCCAGGCGAGAATATTCCCGTGGAATTTGACCGGCAGACGCTGCTCCTTGATCGCCTCATTTAGAAAATCATTCACACTGTGCTCCGCAATGGCGTTCTCTCGCGAAGCCTTGCTCAAGGATTGCAGACGCAGCCTTTTGGATTCGAGCTTTTTAAGGGTGATCTGCGCATCTTCCAAAAAGATGTATTGATTGTAGATATGATTACAGCGCAGCAACGGGCCGAGACCGGCGGAAAACCCAACCGGAAATTTGGTCTTGTCCGTGGAATACTGATCATAGGTGATCCTGGGGCTGCACCAGCCGGGCAATTTCTCCGCGTCCGCGAGCGTATAGAGTTGACAATGGCGGTCCCCGATCCGCATCGTGGGGTCAAATACGATATCTCTGATCGCAGCCGTTTCGCCGCGTGCTCCCAAAAAACAATATTGTTCGAGCAACCCGGTTGTCTGTTGGGCGCTCCAAATGTCTTCCTCCGTCAATTGCCGTAGCGCCCATTGTTTGCCATCTTCTACGATGCGCTGGAACTGACCGATGGTGTCCAGAAACTCCCTGACGGCGGCGGGATTAAGTGTCTCTTCCGGAATTAAATTCTTACGGAACAAGCTCGACGAAGCGGAGCTCGCCGCCTTCCGACCGGCTGGCTTTCGGGTAATATAGAGATAAGCCTGGTGATCCAGGTAGGGCCGCCCTTCAAAAAAACGGTCGCTGGCCTGATCGAGAAAGCTTTTACCGTTCTGGCCGTCGGTAGCCGAAAACCGGGCACCCGTGTACCAGTCCTGAAAATGCAACACGCAATGCGCAGGGAGCACCTTGATCGCTTTGACCAGCGTTTGGTGCATATTATCGTATTCGGCTGCCGAAAGCGTAAAAATCTCCGGCTTCGTCACCTCGAACCCGGCCGTATAGTCGCCCATTTTCGACACAATACAACCCTTTTCCATACCCCAAACGGGGAGTACATCCGCCAGCTCTTTTTCCATCACATTGTCATTTACCTCGTTACAGCCTGATAATGGCCTGGGCATAGACATACCCTGGCGTGTTAAACCTTATCCTATGAAAAACGTCGCAGAAACAGCTTCCGTGACCGCGCATGGACCACCTTCGGTACGCTCGCGCGCGCTCGCCACTTCATCAGCCCATACTCCCCAAATCGACGGCTCATCCGGTACACCCGCGAGATCCCGGCCGCCCCCAGTCCGCCAACTACCGGAATGCAGAGGTAAGCACTGACCCCGGCAATATAAAGCACCGCAAATACGATCATCGCCGCGATCACTACCCCGCCCAGCCACCAGATGTATTGAGCCTTCAGGCCTTTGAATTCTACACTTTTGTTAATCCCCTTGTTGATCGGATAAATATTGCTTGCCATAACCGCCTCGTTTTAAGTCACCCCAAAAAATGCCTTTAGAACCGTTGCTACGATGACGAGAAAAATACAGCTCCCAAACCAGGCCGCGGCCACTTTGGACGTATCGTGATCGCCGTGATTCCATTTCTGGTACACTTTTATGGCTCCAATGAGCCCCACGATGGCCCCGATGGCATACACCAGGTTACAACCGGCATCGAAATATCCGGCAATCGTACTGGTCGCCTGGCTGATACCGGCGGCGCCATCTGCCGTCTGCGCAACCGCGCTTCCACACATCGCGATCAATAGGGCCGTTTCGATAACCGCACCAACTACCTCCGGCGGAATTCTTTTAAAGCTTTTCTCTCTCCCCTTTCTCATACTCACATTGCTTTTATGATAAATAAATAAAGAACTAGTATTGACCTGTTGCCGCCTGCCCCCAATCTTCAGTTACCGTGGCGTACGGCGAGGGCAGGCCGGCATACAGGCAGTCGCTTCCATTTTCCTTTTCTTCAGCACTCGGTTCTCCTGCACCGGAAACGGAAAGCAACTATTTTATTACTCTTTCCAAAGGGCGCGGATCTCATTTTCGTCAAGATCCATGGAACAATGATTTTTGCAGTCTGCTGCCAATAGCTGGTTGATCGATGGCTCGAACGTCGTGTTCTTGAGCGTCGGATACTTTTGCAGCAATCGCCGTAGCTTGTCCAGCAGATTGTCTTTATTTGTCGCGCTCCCTTCTGCTTGCAATAAGGCTCGGATCTCATCCACCAAGTCATGCACCAGCGGCAACAAGGGGTTGGCTGCGGCAGCACCGTTTGGCATGGCCGGAGACGACACTACCGGTTGAAGAGATGAGCCAGGGGATTTTTTTCCGGTCAGCCGGTACAACCAATCCTTTCGATAATAGCTGACACCTATATACCCGTAGTACAGGCCAACGATGACAACAATGGCCAAAATAAATTGCTCCCACGAAATACTGCTGAACATGCTCTTTTTCTTTGATGGTTGATTTGTTGCGTTGACCATACAAAGATGTGCGATCGGAAAGCGATGGGGTTATGCCAAACGGAGGGAGATTTAGGATAAACGGATTATTCCTGAAATAAGATAATAATACAAGGAGACTGCGTGCTCACTCCTTTCTTTCGGAGTCGTAATCTGCGCGGAATAATGAAAGCAAGTCAGAATACAAGACATAGACCTGCCGGCCAATTCCGGTGGATTTCAGCAAGCCGGCGTCGGTCCACTCTTCCAGGGTCTTGCCCGAGATCTGAAAAAGATGCTGGATCTCGACCTCGGTATAGGCGGGTTTGGTCGGCAGGCGGGCCTTGTCGAGGGCGGAATGGACCAGCCCGGTCTGCTCCAAAGTGCTGGCGATCTCTTCGCGGATCGTGGCGCGGACTTGCTCCCAGAACTCGGCCGGATCATAGAGCATGAGAACCGGAACGGGTGGATTTAGCATAGTTTCGGGGTTTGGTGTTGGATACAAATAGAACAAAGGCTTCCAGGGCCGGCCGGTAGCTGTCTCCGAGCGGCAGTTGTCGGCCCGAGAGATAGACGGTGTGGCGATCTAAAGCGGTCACGTGCTTGAGCAATACCAGGAATGACCGGTGGATGCGCAGGAAATGATCAGAAGGTAACGCGGCCTCCATCAGTTTGACCATCGTCAGGGTCAGATAAGTCCCCTGCAAAGTGATGATCTTACTATAATTTTTATTCGCCTCAATGTTCAGGATATCGGACAAGTTGACCTTGTTGTAACGGCCGATGGTGTGCAGGAAGATAAAAGGAGCCATAGGACTAGTTAATAGTGGGTGAGTAAAAGGTGGCGACCGACGCGGTGACAGGGAATGGTCAGCCGGCGCTCAAATTCGGCGAGGGTACCGGCGACCATGTATTCCTGATCATCGGTCTTTATTCGCAGCCAGCCACGATTGCCGTGCACTTCCAGGAGGCTGGAAAAATAGATCGCGTGAAACCGGCAGAGGACTTTGAGAAAGAAAAAATCCAGGGACCGGGGCTGGAAGGCAGGATCTGCCCGTCGTTTAAAAATCGCCGCGAGCCGACCTGGCTGGTAGGGAGGCTGCAGGTGGAAGTCGACTTCGCCGGGCACGTGCCGCGTGCATTTCTCCCCTTGGGCAGACAGAAAGATCACCGACTTGGGTCCTTGCGGCCAGCTCGATCGTCGTTGCAGGAAATCATCCCACAGGATAATCCGGATAAACAGGCAATCGATGGAGCGGTCCTCCAAAACGTACAGGCCGTCAATGGCACCCGCAACCGTGGTAGCTGTTGCCAGCACCCGCGCACCGCACCGGTTCTGGAGCCCCCTTGTGAGTTCTTCTGTCGCCAGTCGGTCGGGGTCAATGATCAGGCAAGTCAGTGATGGGGTCATGAGCGGTGGATATTAAAATATAGAGCAAACAGCGTTTCGAGATACCGGTTGTAACGTTCCAGCGCCATCAAGGCAGCGAACTCGTTGCTGTGTATCGCTGCCAAGGCCGGATCGCCGCCGAAGAACCCACCGTCCTGGTCGCTGGTGGGATGCAGATAGTAGTCGTAAAGCGCTGGGTGCTGTTCAATCTGGACGTCCAGCCGGCAAGCTTCCGACAGCCAGAAATCTTTCCACGCCCCTAGGGAACGGCGGGCGGCTTTTTTTTCGGCCTGGACTAGGAGCTGGCAGTATTGCAGTTCGGCCTCGAAGGGAGGGAGGCAGGTCTTGAAATAGTCTACCTGCGTAACCGTTACTTCTGGCAAAGGGAGCGAGCGCCGGTACTGCCGCGCAATCTCGACCGCTTCTTCCAGCACTTGAAGGCAGACCCCTCTCCGGAGCTGGCTCTCGGTCAGCTGCCGCTTCATTTCCTGATAATATCGCTCGTAGTGTTTGTTCAACAGGTCACCGTCTCCAAGTTACAAAAGCCGGCAGCAGTAGAAACTGCGCCGGGGACACATGAGAAAATTGTGCTTTACGCACCATTCAAAACTAAAGCGTTATCAGCGGCCTGGTGGAGCGCTATTGTCCATTCTTCTCCCGTGTTCAGCTCGCCCGCGCGGGTGTGGGTAACCATAGCAGACCAACTGTCCTTCTTTTTTGTATTACCAATGTTTTTGAGCAAAAAAAATGAGAAAAATTAGCTCCCGGTCCGGCTCAGGCCGAAAGGGCAGCAAGGCAATCCTCTGCCAGAGCGACCATCAACAGGACGTAGATGGTCCGCTTGTCCTTAAACTGTTTGTGCGCGTAATCAGGCCTCATATCGTAAAACAGGGAAATGGATTTTGTGATGATTGTATGGCAACGTGTCATAACCGGCCAAGCAGTGTGCCTACCCGGATAAAAATTGTCCATACTAAAAACAGGTATCCCCGCCTCTTATCCAAAGAATGGTGGGTATTTTTCGCAGCATGGAACACCTGACCCATGGATTGTGCCGAAAAACCGCGCCCACCAGGCCGGTGTTCAAAAGATCCTTTATAGGAGGCTTCCTTTTGGCAAACAAAAGACCGGCACGAAGTAGACACTTCCTCCGGGAATTACGTGAGAAAACTTCGATCATTTATTTCGTAGCGGTACCCTCACTACTGTCAATGAATGAGGTGACAGATCTATTGGTAGATCCTTTCCCTTGGCAGAAAGTTGAGACACGGTCGGCGCAATTGTAGCCGGGCTGTCTAAGCTATTGACCGTCCCGGCATCGGCTGCCGATAAGACGGTGACTTCAACGTTCCCCGTCATCCACGCATCGGCCAATTCGATTGTTCTTTGCTGAGCTGACCCTGACGGGTTGACCAGCTTGATGATCAACTCGTGGGTCGAATCATCCATACATGCTGACGCCCAACAGCTATCCTGCCCGGTCAGAGGTTGACCCTGATACAGGAGGGGCACCACCTCCGTGCCTTTATTGACCGAAAATAGCTGTTGCACATAATAATTGGGGGTAGCGTAACTACGTGCATTGTCGAACCAGATCAGGTCCGGGGTCCACTGCCAATCGGTGACATGTGCGAACAATGGCGCATACGAGGCCATCGTCACCACATCCGCATTACGCTCGATCCCCGTCATAAAAGCTGCCTCCGCCAACGCTGTCCGCAAATTGTTAACATTTTTCATGCTGCCAATCCGGTCGCTTTGGGCCGCATATTCACCGACAAAGATCCTGGGACCGTTTCTGTCATAGTGGTCATATCGGGTTGCATTTTGAAGAAACCAATCACAGCTGCTGTAAAAATGCTCGTCGATGATATCCGCCTTCCTTATACGAAGAACGGAATCCATGTATTTGAACACCGGCTCATTGCGACTGTAGCCGGTTGCATTTACCAGCTTCAACCAGGGATATTTTTCTTTTAGCGCCTTTGTGAAAAGGGTCAACCGCTCCGCATATTGCGGACCCCAGTTCTCGTTACCCACGCCCAGTAGCGTCATATGAAAGGGAGCAGGATGCCCCAAGGCCGCACGCCTCGCGCCCCATTTCGTGTCTGGTCCGCCATTCGCGAACTCCACTAAATCCAGCGCGTCCTGGATATAGGGCTCCAGTTCATTGATGGGGGTCACTTCTGCGGCATCGAACTGGCATGACATGCCACAATTGATGATCGGCAGAGGCGCGGCCCCGATATCTTCGCAGAGTTGGAAATACTCCATAAAGCCCAAGCCGAAGCTTTCCATATAGTCCGGTGTTTGCCGATCGGGCACATCATCCGCCCAGATACTCTGCACCAACTCTCTATCCTGCAGCGAACCGATGGTATGTTTCCACTGATACCGGTGAATCAGTTGATTGCCCTCTACGATACAGCCGCCGGGGAATCGTAAAAATCCTGGGTGCAGATCCGCCAACCGTTGTACCAGGTCGGCGCGCAGCCCACCAGGCCTGCCTTTCCAGGTGTCCGAAGGGAATAAGGACACACGGTCGAGATCCATTTGGCCAGCGCCTTCGAAGATTACCAGCAGCTTGCCCTGGCTTGCAGAATCCGCCGGGGTGATACTGACGGTCTGCTCCTGCCAGTCACCTGTAGATGCCAGAGGTGTTATAGCAATATGCGCGATGGGCCGGTTACGATTATTGAAGAGGAAAGCCCGCAGATTTACCTGGCCGCCGGATTGACGGTAACGCAAGGTCAGCTCATAAGCCAATCCCTTCTTCAATGCCAGCCCCCCGAAACCTTCGTTTATCAGGCCGACCGTATCACCGGGCCGAATAGTCACCGCCATATACTTGGGGTCAGCGGAATTGACGGCCATTTGGTTGGTGATAATAAAGATGCCATCCCTTACCCGGTTACCTGGCCAGGTCGTCCAGCCGGTCATAGGTTTGGGATAGTCGAAGCTACGGTTTTTGATCATCTCGGCATAGATGCCGCCGTCGGCGCCCCGGTTGATGTCCTCGAAGAAAAGCCCCCAGAGAGTTGGCGAAATCCCAGCCTTTCTGATCTTGGTTTGTACAGTGTAGACCTGCACTTGCGCCGTCGCGTTAAACGTGACGGCGGTAAATAAAAGAAAGAGGTATTTGCTATAGCTTTTCATCTTCCAGTTTTAATAAGAATCTTTTGAACAAGGATCTTCTGCACTGCGATTTTACCATACACTACTTCCAGCGTAGCCTTGCCGTTCTTGTAGACGACATTCCCGAAGCCGCTGTCGGTAGAGAGGAACGACGTAAAATCACCGACTTTCGAGTCGATGTAGAGGGTCTGCGTCACCGCATCCAGGCGTACCCCTGTCAAGGCCTCAATCAACGCATAACTCGACATTGCCCGCGCATACCAGTGACCGCATTCATACTCATCAAAAGGATTGCGGACGCGGCCATCATACCTTTTGCGGCAAGTTCGAACGATGTCGAGGCCCTTGGCAACCTGCCCTTCGAAGATCAAATGCGACGCCACCTGGTATTCGATCCCGGTCCAGACTTCATTGCTGTACACAAAGGGCAAAGATAACTGCCCGCCCTTCGGCCAGGTACAAAGCAACAACCCACCTTCATCACCCAAAGCATATCCCGGCCTCTGTGGATTGCTGTAATCACTAAGATCTTTCTTCAAATTATAACGATAGACGGCATTGAGATGGCTTTTGATTTTGCTACGATCCAGCGGCTCGGGCAGCCCGCAGACCCTGGCCATCCAATCACCCAGCACCCCATCGGACAGACAGCCCGTTCCATACTGATACTTCGGGCCTTCCTTTTTTAGGAGGGCAACGGCCTCGGCGGAATAGGCTCCTCCATAGGAGTGCTGCGAAGCGGCCACGGGATCTGCAGCGTTGAGACCGGTGTACTTGATCTCCTGCGCGAAATACTCGCCATTGTAAAGTTTCTGCTCCATAAAGCCCCTGCCTTTTTCATAGAGGGCCGCGTAGGGGGAGACATCTTCATGGAGATAAGTGCCGATTTGAATCATGGCTTCGAGCGCCCCGAGGTAGAAACTGGTGGTCATCCCATCCGGCCCCCAGAACTCGATATCATATGTATTGTGATGCGGCTCTTCCAACGTACCGGTATGCCGCGGGTCCCACACGCCAATGCAATAATCCAGGCTTTGTTTGATCCGGGGATAGAGATGGCTGATCCAAAGACTGTCACCGCTGATGCGCCAGTCGCGATATGCTTTCATGATACCGCCCAACTGGCCGTCGGATGCAGCATAGAAAGTATGTGCCTCGGGACGGATGGGCAATGCGGCCCGGAACTGCTGATGGCCTGCGGTATTCTGGTCTTCGAAGAATTCTGTTTGGCGCAGAGTACGCTCGAGCGACGGGAAGAGATGGCTGATCGCCTGAGCGTAATTGTATACATGCGTACACGACCCTTCGCAACTGCCCCACTCGTCATCACAGCCCTCCCAACCCCAGAAACGGCCGTCATACTGCCGCATTACAGTCGGAGATTTCAGGATACTGAGGTTCGCGGCGACTGCCTCGGTCACCTCGGGCGGCAAGGTACTGCGATAGAAGGCGTCACGGAATTTGACGGTATTGCGACGAAGTTCGGAGTAACGATCACCCCAATATTTCGTCACCTGCCCGATGTTCTGAAACATACTGCTGTACCACGGCTTATAATACGGCGAAGGCAGGTCGACGGATGCATCGCGGACGGTGCTGTCTTTGGGATCGGTGACTTTCGTCCCCACCTGCAACCGGCTGTCGGGGACATACCAGGCGATGAGCAGTCGGATCGTCTTCTGTTGGCCAGGTTGTAGGGTGAAAGGCACATAGAGCGAAGCGCCTGGTGAATTGGGCTGGGGTGCAATGGCGGCGGGCGTGGCATTTTGGGCGCTCTGCCATGCCATGGTCAGCGGGTCCCACCAGCCGCCACGGAACCAGCAATTATTTATTATAGCCGCCGGGTCATCGGTGAAGAAGGCCAGATCGCCTTTTTGGTCGGGCGCCGTAGCGCTGTCCTGTGAAAGGATGAAGCCTTTGTCCATGGGCTCAACCTGGGTGAGATCTCCGAGGGTAGGGGTGTTGAAGGAAAAGACATATTGGCTGGGGTGGGCCGAGGTGTTTTTGATGGTGTATTCTAATGCGCCGACGGGTAGGCTGGAATTATCGGCATCGGTGGGGATAAAGGGGCTCCAGCCGGTGAGGGTAACGGCGACGGGTATCGCGGGATCTTTCAAGGCGACCTCGGCGAAAGGGAAATGCGCGGTGAACGTGGCCTGCCGGAAGCGGGCCAGTCCCCAGGTCCTGCCTGCGTCACCGAGACCGGATCCCTTGCCCCCGAATTTTTTCCAGTCGGGGACGGGGCTTTCCAGCACGCGGGTGGCTTTTGGTTGCCCTTTGATGGCGAGGGCCGCGAAAAAGGGCGGTTCGTTGAACAGGTCGGGGTGATGGCGGATGGACAAGTGAGAGATGGCGCCGGTCCCTTCGAGGCAGAACATACCCGCGCCGATGCCGCCGATGGGGAAGGCGATCCTGTCCAACGCTTCCCCCTTATACACCCGCTGTGCCTGCAAAGAGCACACAACAAGCAATAGCAATACATTCAACCTTGAACACCTAGCAGTCATTTTAATCGTTTAAACATTTTTGAAGAATTCGTCGTTGTTGGTGTTAACACCAACAACGTAACGCTATACAATAAAGCGACTTTTCCCATCGCCTAAATCAAGAAACAAGTTAGTTTGCCATTCGCGTTAAAACCAACACCAACATCTATCTAATATAAATACAATGGTTAAAACCTAACCTTTCACTTTAATGATGACTTTTTTACACTTTTTTCCGGACGCGACTCTAGGAATTCATTAAGGCTCAATTCCTGGCCTTGTGTCTAGTTCAAAACCATTATCTAGACCCTTCATGGAAGCAGGGATTCCCTGCGTCATCCACCTAGGGGCTGGTGCCCCTTTCAAATAGTGATCAAAAAACTGTGTAATCCGAATTTGATAATCGGTTCCCTCTTTTCCGATTGCATGATGACCCATTTCATCATACTGCAACATCCAGGCCCTCTTACCCACCCGACGAAGCGCTGTGAAAAACTCGACGCCCTGTGAAAAAGGTACTGCATAGTCCAGCGTATTGTCCATCAGCAAAAGTGGTGTAGTTACCTGATTTGCTTTGAAGATCGGTGAATTCTTGATATAGAAATCCGGTCTTTGCCATAAGCTGGCTCCCATCCGGAACGCTCTCAACTCGTAATATTCCTCCTTACCATGACCAATGCTCCATAATCCTCCATAATCACTTATTAAATCGGAAAAACCTGATCCCGAAACAGCTGCGGCAAATAGATGGGTGTGCGTAACAAGGTAGTCAGTCTCGTAACCGCCAAAACTATGGCCATTGATACCCATTCTCTTTCCATCGACCCATGGCAGGCGGGATAAATATTCGGCCGCTGATACCACCGCGTTTACCACGCTTTCGCCGACCTCTCCGACCGAATAATGAATATCAGGTGTAAATACCAGATAGCCATTACTGACAAAAGTAGGAATATCAATGCGCCCGTCAGAGGTCTCTGGAGATCGGTAGAGGTTCAATTCATCCGATAATCGCTCATAATACAGAAAGATGATGGGGTACTTCTTTTTAGGATCAAAATTCTCTGGTTTGTATAAAACTCCCTGTGACAAACTTCCATTAAACGTCTTCCATGTGATGAGTTCACTGGTCAGCCAGTTATAGGATCTTTCAGGATAAATACTGGTAATCGGGGTGAATTTCTTGAAATCATTCGTCATGAAAATATTGGGATGTTCCGTAGCGCTCATACGGTTCACCAGATAGACCTCTGTATCCCTGCCCTTAACAGGTGGACTATCATAAGAATAACGACCCATTGTCAGAAGTTCTGGGTCGCCTATCTCATTGATCCTTTTCTGGAAAAAACCATTGTCTTTGGTACGGTCGTTAAACGCCTTTAAAAGCAAAGTTTCATTACCATTTAGCACAACTGGGCTAGATATCGTTAGACGCAATACGATCCCATGTCGCCGGCCATATCCATTTGTCAAATTCAAGGGCGGATTGACACCTGCAGGATCTATCTGCCATAGGTCGTACTGGTCATACAACATCAGGCTTGCATCGCCCTTTGTCCAGGCGACAATAGGTGCCCTCGGCCAGTAAACGGACCCTGGCACTTCGTCTTCCTTCGGCGTCCATTCCGCCATTATTCCATGAGTGATATTCCGGAAAATCCCCGATGAAACCGTATAGCTAAAATAATTCTTTTGTTTAACATCATAGTAAATGATATACTTCCCAGCAGGAGAGAAATCACAGGCGGATACTGGTTGGGTAATCCCCCTGTGTATAACTTGTTTCCTACTCCCATCCTTAGTGGAAATCAGGTAAGCAATAGGCTGGGCCGCGGGATTCCAATTCCATTCGTCTCCAGTCCCTTTCATATTCAGAATTAGGATATGATCGGTGTAAGCACGCGGCGGTACCGGTGAGACAATCCAGTCATTCTTATCCCGTTCCAGCCGAATGATTCGGGGTCTATCTAGTGTCAAGACAGCAGTGTAACTGCGGGGAACTAGTTCTTGTAATTGTTCTGATTGCAGTCGGGCATCGGTGTAGCTCCAGACATTCACTTTTACTGCATCCTTCTTGGGCTTAGGCGGGTCCACCTCCTTTAAGCTTATGAATAGCCGGTTATTATCCGAGCTGAAATCAATTATATAATCCAAGACCAGCCCGCTGTCTACTCCTGGGAAATGATCGTCGATTAAAAGGTTTGCTTTGTCAAATGCGCGTTTAAAATACCAGAACGAATGGCACGTGCCATTACTTTGATTGGTAGTGACAGTGAATGCCACATCAGCGTTCCTTTCCCCAAAAACAAAATTACTTGCGTTGCCTATGCCCTTCCAAATACTTCTACGTCGGCCTTCAGTAAGGCTAATCAAATCCACCGATCGAGTACTAGCACTGTCCTTTATTGCAGAAACTTCTAATAACAACATCCTGCCATCACCGGAAAATTGGTAATCCGTCACCGAGTAAAATGTCTGTTGTTGGCCTGTGAGCAAGTCACGAATGACCAGTGACCGATCCGAACTATCTGATAAATAGACTAGCCATTCACTACTGTCCTTCGCCTGCAACGTAAATGAACGCACACGCGGGATATACTCAACCGAAGAGGTTCCCAGAGTTATTATTCCTAAGCTGTCTCCACTGTTCCTAAAAATGACTAGACGGCTATCTGAACTGAACATCGAATTTAATGCATCAGGAATTATTTTTTCCCATGAACCATGAGTGGATTTAACCACCCATTTCCTGTCAAGTGCATGTAAGTATTTAACAAAATAAGTGGTATAAATACAATAGTTCCCATCGTTGCTAATACCATTGCCTAGGTAATTAAGCCCCAGTTGTGGCCACCTGGCATATACACTAGAATCAATAAAAGGCTTCTGACCAAAGCAAGATCCCGAAAAAAAACTCAGAAAGAGAATTAAAATAAAAACCCTCATATAGATTAATTGAATGACTTTTATGAAAGCTATGAAAATGATGCTAATTGACCATAAGCATATTCAGCAATGTTCTTGTGTAATAGTTTTTTTCCGCAGTAGGCTTATACTACTTTATTCTGCATTTCACATTTACCAGGTTGGCTCACCTCTTTCAATTTTTGTCAAGGTCGCACTAAATATGTCGGTAAAATACCCCTTCATTTTCCCCTTTTTTTGAGCCGCTTGATTCTCCATATCAAGTGCCCTTTGCTCCCATTCGATAGCTTCATGCTTTCTTCCTAGCTTATAAAGTAAATTGGCATAAGTGTCAAGACATTGAACATTGGTCGGCACCTGCTGTAATGAACTATCGCTCCAGGCAAGCGCCTCCATCAATTCCTTTTTGTCACTGCTGTGCAGGAACAAATACCAGGCGACCCCATTGAACTGAAAAAAAGTATCCCCCGGGCCAAATGGGCCATATTTCTCAACCCTTTGAATAAGTACTTTGCAGTAATCCGGCCATTCTGTTTTACTTTCATACCACTGCAGTTTAGCATCCAGTAGGGTTCGTCCGGAATAATACTTACCATATTTTTTCCTGACGGCCGAAGCTATTTTATTCCAATGAGGTGTATTAGCAGTAGGTTTTTTATCCCGCCATAAGAGTGGATCTATCTCTTCCTTTTTGATGATAAAAGACAAGATATTCCCGGCATAATTCCTCTCCGTAACACTGTCTACCTGTACCGAATGATGTAATACAAAATTGAAGGCTGCCCCCTTCGAATTTTGGATGGCTTGGCCAATAAAATAAATTTTCCCCTTCGTAAACAACTGATTATTGCCTAATTTTAATAAGTAATTGGTGATATAATCATCAACGATTACATCCCCCAACTGTTTGTCAAATACATTGACTGCAGAAGATAAATGCGGCATGATCTTATAATTCCTTTTGCCTTGCCGGTAATTATTTAATAAGGTATACACTTGCCTGTTGGAATCGGTGGCATTCATCGCCAATTTGATAAAATCACTATCATCCTTGTAACCTATATCCCGATGCACAATCTTACCGTCTGGTGAAAAAAATAAGAAACTGGGGAATGAATGGACATCGTACTGTTGAACTATTTTCCGCACATCGGCATACATGTTTTTTATTTGTTCATCATCTTTTTCGCTGGAGTCCACCTGCATCCTGACCGAAATAAATCTAGTGTTCACATACTGCCCTACTTTCTCTGATGGATATGTCCTCTCATCCATTAACTTACAAGGTCCGCACCAGGTGGCATAGCAGTCCACGAATACGTATTTGTTCTCACTCTTAGCCCTTTCAAGAATTTCTTGCCAACTCGAAGTTTTCTCAAATCGAATGCCGTTCGACGAGGAATCGTTTTGTGCAGAAAGGCGATCCACCTGGAGACACAACGCGGGAATAAAGAGTAATAACAAGATTTTCGTTTTCATACTTCTCTTTTGATTAATTCATTTAATGACTATGCTCGCAGAGGCTGTTGTTGTTGGTGTTAACACCAACAACAGAGGGAGAACCCAACATAAACTTACTTCCGCACAACATTTATTGGTCAAGCCTATTCCTTATCTAAATCTAATCGATAAACATATTTATCACAACTACTAGGAGCATTCCTGGAAAACATCACCTATTGGGGCTTTTACTCTGAAATTAGCTTAGCAATAACTAAATTGTTCTGGAATCATACGCAGAGTCTACTACATATGACACACCGCGGTTCCCAATCAAATTCTACAGTAATACTTAGTTTGCCGTTGTTGGTGTTAACACCAACAACATCGGTTAAAAACATACACTACAACTGATCCTCAATAAAGAGGTCTGAGTAAGTAGGTAAACACTTACTCTTTCTTATGTCGCTGAGTTAAGGGGGCTGATTAAATTGTCAGCTCCCTTTCTTTCCATAAATAAACTTATCAGTACCCCACGTTTTGCACTAGCTTGGGGTCAGTTTGAAGATCCCCTAAAGGAACAGGATACCACTGCCAGTTGGGATTCCAAACTCCTCCCTTGCTTTGACAAGCATAACCTGGTGCGCCCATTACTGAATCGACGATTCCAGTCCTTTTAAGATCCAGCCAGCGATGACCCCATTCAGTAAATAATTCTACCTGTCTCTCGTGCATGATGGCTGACAAAAGACCCGTCCGAGAACTGACTGTGTCAGGTTGTAGGCCCGCCCGGCTGCGAATGGTATTCAGGTCGCTTTGGGCACCAGATGTTTCATCCTGTTGAGCCCTAGCTTCCGCCCGAATCAGGTACACTTCACCAAGCCGTAGCACCATAGAATATTCTGTGACAGGTGCACCAATAGAATCCACCTTGTACTTGAAGGGGTAATAATAAGTTACTCCGTTGGCTATGACGCTGTCTACCCATACTACTCTCCGTTGATCACCGATTTCGAAGTTGCTCATTAGTGCATTGCTCAAAAAATAAGCGTAAATATAACTAGGCCCGGTTGGTGGAATAATATATGCTTGAGCATCCTGAGTATTTTGTCCGGCATTAACTGGCTGCAACTGCCAGATAGCCTCCGTGCTGTTGGCAAGGAAGGCAGTGCTCAAACTGCTCAGACTGTATAGCGATGAATTATTAATTACCGTATTGGCTTGTGTTTCCGCACTATCCCACTTCCCGGTATACAAATAGGCCCTTGCCAATAGGGCTGTAGCAGCCCAGTTTGTTGGCCTCACTCTGGCTGAAGTGACGTTTAGCAAAGTCGCATCCAGGTAGTTTGCGCTAAGCAGTGTCTGCGCGTCTTTGAGGTCTTGAATAATCTGCTGCCAAACCTGCGCCCGTGGAGTTCGGGGGAGTACATCATTTATAGTATAGTTTGTACCGGTCACCAGCGGGACGTCGCCATATAGGTTAAGTAAATAGAAATAATAAAATGCCCGTAGGAATTTTGCCTCGCCAAGAAGTTGTTGTTGCACAGCGGGTGTCAGGGTCGCGCTGCCAGCTATCCCTTCCAGTGCTGCATTCACAACAAAAATATTAGGATAAATAATGTCCCAAAAATCCCCGTTCGCATTGGTCAGGTTATTGGTGTAGTAGGATATCCACGAAGCAGGTGCCACGCTAGACAGCAGCGTCAGATTATCTCCGGACAACTCGGGTAAAAATGACATAGCGGTAATGCTGCTACCCGTCAGACTGGTCGTACTCATTTGAGTGTAAATGCCTGTAAGGACGGCTGCTGCTGTGGCATCGCTGGTATACACATTGCCGGAACTGAGACTTGTTACGGGGGGGCTTACTTCTACCAGTTTTTTGCAGGCGGGTTGAGTCAAAATGATAAAACTGACTATATTGATTATCGGAAACAATCTGAGTAATCGCATATCAAAAAAATTTCAGGTTCATAAACATCAAACATGTTTGTTATAGATCGGTCTGCAAGCCTACAGTTAAAATCCTAAGTTCAGGCAATCTGGTGGTACTCATGTTCTCAGGATCCATCCCTTTGTAATGGGTTATTGTTAATAAATTCTGACCTTGAATATATATCCTGCTATTTTGTAAGTGTGCAGTTTTGTCCCAAGCCTTAGGTAATTGCCAAGATAGAGAAATATTCTTGAGCCTGATATAAGAAGCATCAGTGAATTCGCCATCGCTTTCATATGCTGCATCTGCATATTGAGTAAATAGTCCAAAGCCAGAACTATATTTTTGAATGGAAGCCTTGTCCCCAGGCTTCTGCCAACGATCTAACACCCAAATAGGCTGATTCGCAATGCCATTAAAAAAATTCCCTGGATAAATCCCCCCAAATCTGTAATTAGCTCCTATCTGCTTAACAAACTGGAAGAGAAAATCCAGATTAAACCCTTTATAAGTGATACTATTTTCAAAACCTCCATAATATTTAGGCAATGTGCTAACTATCGCATTGTTGTCAATCCCATAGGTTGGATTGTAAGTTGGATTACCCTTGCTATCGGAAAACTCATAAATTCCCGTCGTATCGTTGACCCCGATAAAATGGTACATTTTGTAAATTGAAAGGGGCTTGCCGATCACTAAAAGGTTCGCGTAAGATGAGTTGGCAAGACCAGGAAATGCAATTAGTTTGTTCCTTGGGATGGTAAGGTTAGCATGGGTTGACCAGGTAAAATTCTGGGTTTTCATGTTTATAGTGCTAAGAGTAAGCTCAACACCTGTGTTTTGCACCGTAGCCGGGAGGTTCGCTGAAATGCTGGAGAAGCCAGTTATGACAGGTAAATTATAACCTAATAATTGGTTGGAAGACCGGTTCTGGAAATAAGTTGCGTTGAGCAGGATCCGATCCTTAATTAAACCAATATCTAGCCCACCTTCGGCCTTCCTCGTCAATTCCCACTGCAAGTAAGGGTTGGGTAAGCCAGCAGGGATGAGTCCTAAAGCACCCTCATACGGGACGCCTGCACCTACGTTATTATATTGACTTAAGAATTGGTAGTCTCCGATCTGGTCGTTACCAGTAGTTCCGTAACTGGCCCTTAGTTTACCAAAGCTAATAAAGGGTAGGTTGTCATTAATGAATTTTTCTTTAGAAAAGACCCATCCGATACCGACCGCCGCAAAATCATGGAACTGGTTGGATGGCCCAAACCGGCTACTCCCATCTCTGCGAGCACTAAGATCGATAAGATATTTATCGTTCCAATTATAGCTCAAACGCCCAAATAATGCATTATACTTGTATACTGATACAGTTGATGCGGCAGTTATAATACTGGCTGATGCTATATTTGCGAGCGATAGGTCACTGTTGTACCCGGTGCCGGACAAAATCTGTCCATTATTATTATTTTGCTCAATCGTAGAACCGATCAATAAGTCCAGCTTTCCCATTCCGAAAATTTGCTTGTAACTGGCCTGTGGCTCTATAATCCAGGAATTGATATTGTTGTTACTATACTCCGCAGTCCTTTGATTATAAATGCGATCTTCCGGAGGGTAAAAGGACAATGGCTGAGTTGAAATTTCATTTTGCTGCAAGTTCGTATAGCCAAAATTGCTCCTAATCTCGAGGCCAGGGAGCAAATGATAGCTTATGATTGAATTACTAATAAAATTATTGGACTTATTTAAATATGACTGAAGTGTGTAAGCCATGGGATTAGTTGTAAATGTGGATGCCCCTGATCCATTAGGTTCCCAATTAAGACTACCATCAGGGTTGTAAAGAGGGGGAGCGTCAGCAGCCAATGTTATAGCTGCGTTGGTTAGATCAGTCCCAGGCAATCGATTATTATCGATTAAATAATTTCCAGATAATTGTAAGCGAAATTTCTGATTGGTAGATACTGTATTTATATTAAAATGCAAGCTCCCTTTTGTGTCTGCATAATTTCCAGGGAATACAGCGGTTTGCCGGTGATAGGTACCCCCAATTAAATATTGAGTGGATGAATTACCACCCGAAACCGTTGCGTTAAAGTTACTATATTGAGCTATTCTGCCAATAAGGGCTTTCTGCCAGTCCGTGTTGCGTGTAGTGTCCCATAGCAGAAGATCATAGTCACCGTTTGCCATGCTGGGAGTAATACCGTCATTGTTCAACCCCTCGTGCCGCATTTGCAGGTATTGTGGCGTATTCATCATATCGAGTTTCCTAGTCACTTGCCCAATACCCTGCTGGATGTTGAAGTCAACCCTCATCTCGCCAACCTTCCCCTTTTTTGTAGTAATGAGGATAGCACCATTGGCAGCCCTCGAACCATAAATAGCAGTAGCATCTGCATCTTTTAAGATGGATATAGATTCGATGTCAGAGGGATTAATATAACTTAAAGGGCTTCCACCTCCGCCAACCGAATTGCCTGAACTCCCCAAAATCCCTCCAAGGTTAGTCAATAGCTGTGGAGTATAAGGTACGCCATCTATTACATAAAAAGGGTTGTTGCCATTTTGGATACTATTCTGACCCTGAATCTGTACAGTAACCCCGCTGCCGGCAAGCCCAGAACTCTGTGCCACGAATAGTCCCGGCACCCTTCCTTCTAAGGCCAAGAGCGGGTTATCGATTGGTTGCTTTTCTATGTCAGCTGCGTTTACGGTAGTTGCATTACTAACACTAATGCGTTGCGTTGTTTGTCCGTAGGCAATAACCTGAACATTGTCCAGAACATTATTACTCCTGCCTAACATGATAGTGACGCCGTTCTTTCCATTCAACTTATATTCCTGGGATTCAAAGCCAGTGAAAGAAATGACTAGGGTGGCGTTATCGCTGATCCCCTTCAATTCGAAGTTCCCTTTTTCATCAGTTCCCGTTCCACGTTTACTTCCCTTCACAGTTACCGATGCATCGGCTAACGCATTGCCGAGGCTATCAATAATCCTGCCGTGGATGTCAGCTGGGGGTGGGGTTGCTGCTTCGTTGTTGGTGTTAACACCAACAACGCCGGGAGAGATAATAATGGTCTTTTTCTTAATGGTATACTCGAGGGGAAGGCCTTTCAATAATTCTTTCAGGAAATCTTCCAGGGCCAGGTTGTTCGCAGTAATGGTGACCGGTTTGATGCCCTGCAATGTGTTGGCGTTGCAAAATACAACATATCCTGTCTGTGCCTTGATTACCGGAAAGACCTCTTCAAGAGGTACTTCCCTGGCCGAATAACTGACGGTTTGAGAATGAACCTTTGCCGAAACCTGCAGACAGGCGGCCAACAGAAAAAAGGACGTTAGCTTCATGACTAACTGTGTTTTGGTAGAGAACCAGGGCCTAGTCCGCCCCCTCTCGAACAGGGCATGGCGAGCCTGGTTACTAAGAGCAGTAAATTGCATAACTTAGCATTGGTTTGGGTGATTGAATAAGCAGTCTTAAGCCGACTTGTTTTTGTTCGGGTAGCCCAAACGCCACCAGGGATGTCGCAAGCATTCCTGGTTTTATTTTAGGTTACCTATGGCAATACAATGATTTTTCTACCCTCGATTCGAAAATGTACATCCGTCCGTTTGAGCACATCGAGCACATCGGATAAATTCAATTCCCGTTGCATTTCCCCCACGAACCGGATCTTCGGGATATCCCTTTCATAAACCACCTCTACGTCATACCACCTCCCCAACTGCCGCATCACTGTTTCCAGGTCAGCCCCGGTAAAATCGAACAGGCCATTCTTCCAGGCAACTGCCTGGTCCTGCGCTTGATTGGTCAGCATTTTAATCTTCATATCGCCGCCTCCCCCACCATTGTTGGCGTTCTCATCAGCAACCAGCTGCGCCTGTTGTCCCGGCTTCAGCACCACACTTAATTTACTCATGTTGGTGTTAACACCAACATGGACTGTACCAGCGGCCTGGGCTTCCGCCCCCGTCACGCGCACCGATCCTTCCAACAGGGTAGTTTTTATGTCCCGCTCATCGCCATAGCCATTCACGTTGAAACTGGTTCCCAGCACCTCTATCTCTTCTTTCCCATTGATGGCCACTTTGAATGGCTGCGAAACGTTTTTACGCACTTCGAAGTAGGCTTCTCCGGTAACCAGTACTTTTCGCTCATTGCCTGTAAATGCGGTCGGGTAGGTCACCGAACTGGCTGCATTCAACCACAGTTTTGTCCCATCGGGCAAAACCAATTCAAACTGTCCTCCCTTCGGGGTGGTCAGCGTATTGTAGACAACGTCCGTTGCGTTTCCCTCGCCCGCGTGGTATACGAGTTGACCGCTATCCGCTTTGACAACGGCGGCGCCCCCTTGCCGCGCCAATTCCCCGGTATGGGCGCTATCAAGAATAATGGTCGAACCATTGGCCAGGGTCAGGATCGCCTTGTTCCCCCCGGGGGCAACATCGTTTTGCAATGATTGCAGTTGGGACTGCACTAGTGGCGGCTTGATCCGGTTCAGCGGCCAAAAATAAACCCCGGTACCCAACAAGAACAAAACCACGGCGGCGGCAAAGCCATAGCGACGAAGGGGTAAGCTAACCTGTTTAGGTTGTTGCCCCGCGATTTGCTTCTGCAGGCTTTCCAATATCCGGACTCGGACCACTTCCGCTGTCTCTGGCCAGTCGGTAAAGACCCTTTCTTCTTCCCCTCCCATGCTATCATACCAAGTGTGTAACTGTTGCTTTTCAGCTTCAGTCGCCTCTCCTCTCAAAAATCTTTCAGCCAGCTCGATTAATTTATCATTATCCATGACTATCGCAACATTGGGTTAACCTTATTTGGTTATAGAGGGAGAATCAGGGGGAAAACCCTTAGTTCGGTCATGAAAAAAGTCCGCTAAAGGAAAAACAGGAGAGAAAAAGTATCGCTGAGGCCGCCACGGATCACTTTTAAAGCCTTGGTGAGATGAGCTTCGGCAGTCTTGGGAGAGATATGCAACGCTTCGGCCACCTCAGAGAGCGGCTGATCGAGCAATTTGTTATAGACAAAGACCAGCCGGCATTTTTCGGGCAGCTGATTGGATAATTTCTCAATGATTTCGAGCAGATACTTATTGTCGAGGGTCAGCTCTTCTCCGACTGTACCTGGCTCGGCCCGCAATGCGGTTAATTCCGTCTCCCGGTATTTTTTCTGGTCAGCTAGGTGATGGTAGACGGCGTAGCGTGTCATGGCCGCCAGGTAAAAAGGTAAGGACCGAATTGTCAGCTCGGCACGCCTTTTCCATAGCACCAGGAAAACTTCCTGCACAATCTCTTCAGACACTGCCGGGGATTTCAGGTGCCGGTGAGCTAGGAAATATAGCTTATCCCAATACCTATTATAAATGTCAGTAAACGCCCTGTTGTCACTGTCTTTCAACAACGCCACTAATTGCGCATCACTATGGGTAACATAATGCATGAGGAAAGGGGAGCCTTTTTAATTTGATCCAATAAAGTTAATAAAAAAGTAATAACATCCTACTGGTAAATCCTTAGCCAACCGAAAATAATGCCGTTGTTGGTGTTAACGCCAACAACTTACTAATGGCAGCGGCGCAGGCTCCGGGGGTAGCCGGTCCATTTTCGTGCATAAAATGGGCAATATTACGAAAGTGGCCTACAGTAAAATCCCGGCTTTGTGCATATCTGGGCAGAAAAAGCAATTGACTCTGTAGCTGGGCTATTTTCTCTTCCAGTGTCATCTGCCTCATCAGGTCATCAACATGCGTTTGCAAAGATTGCGCAGAATCCTGAAAGCGAGGATTGTGTTGGCTATACCCCTGGTAAGATAAGGATATGGCAAAGGTGGTCAGGCAAGCCACAACCAATTTATTCATAATGTAAGTTCTAACAGGACTACTGCCTTAGGTGGCATATTAACCCTGAGTGTACCATTCTCCTTTTGGTAGTCGGAAAAGGCCCGAATGGCAATTTTACCGGGGGCAGAAAACGTATTGACATTCGTATACTGATCACTGGTCAGTACTTTCCCGCGAACAGTTGAATATCGGCTGCCGTTTATCTTCATGCTGACCGTAATGTGCCGGTTCGGATCAAGATTCACCAGGGACACATGGATTACCCTGTTACTGTCTTCCGAAGCAGATGCGTTAATCGCCGGAATGCTATCTCCCTTATTGACATAATATGGACTAGATGTCAATGGTACCGGCAGCCATTTGGCATCCTGATGAACTTTATACAGATCAAAAACATAGTAGGTAGGTGTAAGGAGCATGCTGTCGCCGCTGGTCAAAACAAGCGCTTGCAACACATTCACTGTCTGTGCGAGATTTGCCATCCTAATCCGGTCGCAATGATTGTTGAAAATATTCAAGGTAGTTGCTGCAATCAGTGCATCGCGTAAGGAATTCTGCTGGTACATCAGGCTTTGATCCGCCCTCCAATCGTCGTTAAGTGCAATGCCCCATTCATCAATGATCAGCCAGACTTTCTTCTCCGGATCGTATTTATCCATGATTGCCGAGTGCTTGCTGACGATCTCCTCCATGCGGAGGGCGCTTTGCAGTCCTTTAAAATATTCTGCCTCGGAAAAGGAAGTCCCGCTGCCTACAGCCGATGCATAATAGTGTACGCCAATCCCTTGCATAAATCGCCTGGAGATATGCCCCATCATATATTCCGTCCAGTTGTAATCATCGTCCTCAGCTCCTGAAACAATGCGCATGATGGGCGAACCGGGATAAGAACGGGTATAGTTGGCAAATGTTCGGTATTTAGCTGCATAAGTTTCAGGAGTCATCCGTCCACCGCAGCCCCAGGACTCGTTTCCGATGCCCCAAAATTTGACATGATATGCGCTTTTATGCCCATTGTGAGCCCGTAGGTTGGCATTGTCACTGATGCCATCGAAATTGCAGTATTCAATCCAATTTTCCAACTCTTCCGGCGTACCGCTGCCTACATTGCCAGCTATGTAAGGCTCGCAGCCAATTAGCGAACACAAATGTAAAAATTCATCGGTCCCGAAACTGTTGTCTTCCGGAACCATCCCCCAGGTGGCATTGATATTTCGAGCCCTTTTATCAAGCGGCCCGACGCCGTCCCTCCAGTGATAGTCATCGGCAAAGCAGCCGCCAGGCCAGCGTAGTAAGGGCAGTTTTATTTTTCGCATGGCTTCGACGATGTCCATTCTGATCCGGCCATTGCGATAAAACCCGTCATATATGCACCGCCCCAGATGTTCGGCGAATTCACCGTAGATATATTTGCTGATGAGTGGGCCAGATGTATCGCTGATGATCAACCTCACTTCGTTTTGAGCGACGCAGGAACCAGCTATCAATTGGACTATCAACAACCATCCGATTCGATTTTTCATTGTTTTTTATTGTTGGATTCAATTTGCAATAAGTTCATGGGTTTCCCTTTTTAGAAAATCCCTCATAGCAATCACCCGGTAATGATGGTCATAAAGATATCGAAGGTATTTTTCCAGCATCGCTGAGGGCAGACTTGCCCAGGGATGAGCAATATCCGGCACGCCGTGTATCGTGAAGACAATCACCTTATTTTCCCCCACCTGGTCCAGGGCACGATAAAAATAATTGCTGTCTTCACCAGATAGTGCAAAACTGGAGATATTCATCCGGTCATCTTTCCTGATATCAAAGAATTTCTCACCGCCGCCCCGGGCCGTGAGATACCCATGCGCCAATAGAATGGACAGTTTGGCTGAATCCGTATGATAGGCTGGATATGCAAAACTCAACGGCTTCGGCATCCCTAGTGAATCACATTTTTTTTCTATGTAAGTGAGCTCTTTTTCAAATTGCTCGCTGGTAATTTTATCAATATTAGTATGATGCCAGGTATGGTTACCGATCTCAAAGCCCATATCAGACAATGCCTTTATTTGCTGCCAGTTCATGGATAGGGTAGTATCGCCAAACATGTGAGGGAACTCGCACACATAAAAGGTCGCCCCAAAGCCATATTGCCTCAGCAGGGGGGCTACCAGGTGATAATGGCTGGCACAGGCGTCATCAAAAGTCAGGACAATAGTCCTTTCAGCTATTGAATGAGCCTTGCTAAACCGCAGCCAGTCTATTTTGAAACAATCAACCCCTTCCCCTGAAAAACTAAGTATGAGCGCATGCACTCCTTTAGGATGGTTAACAGGTACAGTAATGGTCGTCCAACTTTTTCCATTGCCATTTCCCGGCACCTCAATTGTACCGATTGACGGATGCCAAAGTTGATCGAGCACCAGGTCAATCCTCCCTGGACGAGCGCCAGGTGACACCGCAATGGTGACGCTATCCACACCGTCGCCAAAGTCAAGGTATTTATAAGAAACTCTATCATCCGGGTGGATGCCCATCAGCGCTTCATTGTCTGCAGCGATGGGACCAATATACACATTACCATATAGCAGGCAGGCCCGCTCTGCCTCTAATTTGTCGGTAGCAGGCAGGGGACCTGAAGTACCCTGGGTGGTCATCTCCACCTCTGGGATGGTACCGTCAGCCCGAAAGGTAATAGGTTCTACGCATGTCTTCCGCATGGAAACACTGTTGGCAGTTGACCGATGATAAAACACAAACCATTGATTGTGAAATTCAACCAGGCAGCCATGGTCATTCCAGGTATGGGGGTCACAGTGATTATTATCGATGATGACACCACCGTATTTAAACGGCCCGAACGGCGATTTGGCCATAGAATAGCCGATACAGGTAGGCATGCCTGCGCGGCCCATATGCGAATAAATAAAGTAGTATATCCCTTTTCTCTTCACCATATAGCCGCCTTCATGAAAGAAATGCTCTTTTTCAGTGACTACGCTGTCGTGAATGGAGGAGGAATCGATCTCCATCATATCAGGCTTTAGTTTTGCCACTTTGGCATTAAATTGGCCCCAGATATAATAGGCCTGACCGTCGTCATCGACGAAGACGCAAGGGTCGATTCCACCGATGCCATGCAGATTGATATCTGTACCGTTCATGAACGGACCTGACGGCGACGGCGAGGTAGCAAAGCCTTCATTTCGGGAGGTATCCGCCAGGCAGTAATAAAAGTAGTAAGTCCCTTTCCTATATTGGCAATCCGGTGCAAAAAGCTTAGCATCACTGTAGGGCACCTGGTCATTGGAGCCCGCAGAAGCAAATACATCTTTCACGACGGTCCAGTACTTAAAATCTTCGGTTACCAGTACATCCTCACTATGCGAACAAAAATAGCGGGGACTTTCATCACGCGATCCGTAGATGTACAATTTCCCATCTTTCCACACATGTGCCGAAGGGTCCGCCATGGACATGCCCGGAGGCGTAATCGGGTTCTGTGCATAAATGGCTGAAGGAATGATAAAATAGCATCCCACTACCAAAGATGACACTGCCAATGAATAAAGCTTTGATTTATTGGATCTCAAACTCATAAGTTCCGGATGTTAATAGTTTGTACAACGTTTTATCTGATCCGGCGAGCGTCAAAGTTGCCGTCGATCCCGGCGGAATGACTACAGTATATACAAGTCCTCCGGACCGGTGTGTCCATCCAGAACGAATCTGGCCGTAGGGGCTGCGGTGGGTGGCGGTGAAGCTATCCAGACCGGCTACGATATGCGGACGCAATAGAATGTGGTGAAACCCGGGGTCGTTTTCATCTGGATAGATCCCTCCTAGCCCCTTATAAAACCAGGCACTGATCTCCCCCATGAAAACATGGTTCAGCGAAGTCTTCATATTCCAGGTTTCGGCCAGAGTCGTCATGCCACAGGTCATCCAATAGCCCCAGGAGGGGTAGCTCGTTTTGGTGGCTAGCCGGTAAGCAATGTCCGCATAGCCGTTCTCGCTCAGGGCATTCAGCAAGGCCACATTACCGAGAATGCCGATGTCCAGGTGCAGGCTGTCCCGGGTGACACTTTCGACCAGTGACTTAGCTACAGCAGCCTTTTTACTTTCCGGTACCAGGCCCCAATAAAGCGCCATACTATTTTCGGTCTGATAACCACTCCCGTAACCCCGGATCTCGTCATGATAACAATTCCGGTTGAAAGCCGCCCTTATTTTTTGGGCGAGCTCGTTATAGTGGATTTCATCTTCCTTGTTACGGAAAAGCTTTGCCGTTTTAGCAAGGATCATTGCGTCGTTATAATAATAGCAAGTCGAGGTCAACCCGGTATCGGCTTGGTGTTTGATCCGTTCCCGGTCGCCCAAACCTTCATGGATCAGCCCGTCCGGGTGGGTATCCTCGAGATAATTCATATAGCGTTTCATGGCGTCATAATTATCCTGCAATGCCTTGCTATCGCCATAAAACCGGTAAAGTTCCCACGGAATGATGATGAGCGAGCTGAGCCAGTCGACGTTGTTGTAATGGGTATACCCCCAACCCGATGAGGGTATGATCGCTGGAAATAGGCCATTCGGCTGCTGCTCGTCCCGGATGTCGGCCAGCCATTTCTCATAGACGGTAATGCCGTCGAAATTATAAAGCCCCGCTTCGATCGCCATGTGGGCATCCCCCGTCCAGCCATTTTTTTCGCGCTGCGGGCAATCCGTGGGGTATCCCTGCAGGTTGGCGAGGTAGCTGTTATTGGTGGCCCGCCAGAGCTCGTTGATGATTGTATCAGAGGAAGTGATGGTTCCGACCACGGGCACATCGCTATGGGTAAAAAAAGCAACGAGGCTCCATTTGTCTAGTTGGATTGGATTGTTGCTGGTGACCTCTACGTACCGAAACCCCTTGTAGCTGAATCTGGGGGCGAAGGTCTCAATCCCTTTGCCCAATAGCGTGTACTGGTCGGTGACCAAGGGGCGCAGCGAATCGGGCTCAAAGAAGTCGACAGCGATGTTACTAACGTCGGCATGGCCGTCGGGGTACAGCTTTTCGCTATGCTTTAACCGGATGACCGTGCCCGGAGCACCATTAAGCGTGATTTGGCTGATTCCCGAGATATTTCTGCCCAGATCATAGACGTAATCCATGTCACTCAATTTTGTACACGTCGCCGGTTGGATGGTTTCTGCCTCCCGGATGGGATAAAGCATTTGAGTAACGATGTGCTGTGAAGGTGAGCCAGTAATGGTCACGGCTTTCCATTTGCTGTCATCAAAATTAACCTCGTTCCAGCCGGGCAGATCCCTGTTCCCATCGACGTGTTCCCCGGTATAGATACTATTAAAAATAAGGTTACTTAGCGCCGTTTTCCAGGTTTTATCTGTCGATATCGTCTCGGTCATGCCATCCGTGTAGGCAATCCGCAGATCCATCATCAGGCTGGGCCTTGCTCGCCAGGGAGCGGCATCAAAATACCAGGTGGCTATCGTCTGCATGTTATACCAGCCGTTGCCTACCAGTACACCTATCGCATTGCCGCCCTGCTTCAGTTCTGCCGTCACGTCATAAGTCACGTACAAATTCCGCCGGTCAAAACGGGTGTACAGGGGGTCCATAAAATGGTCGCCTATCCGGTGACCATTCAGGTAGAGTTCATAAAGACCGGCTACCGCGATATAAGCGCGTGCGGACCTGACCGGTTTACTGATCGTGAACTGTTTGCGGTAGTATGGCGCCGTCGTCAGATAGAGGTCTTTATAGTCGGTGATCCAATTTCCCTTCCAATTCGACTCCTGCACCATCCCGGTCTCAAAACTGGCAATCGGGGAAAGGGTAGAATGGCCATGGTTATCCCAAATCCTGACTCTCCAGTAATAGTGGATAAAGGGTTGCAGGCTGGGTCCCCGGTAAGCGATCAATTGAGAACTTCCTTCCTGTTTGCCGGTCTGCCAATCAATCAGCCTGAATAGGTAGTCTTTGGATACTTCTACGGACCACGCCAATTGGGCTACGCCGTGTGTGGAGTCGTCAAGTTGCCACGACAGGCGGGGGTGCGGTGCATCAATCCCGATAGGGTTGGTCAGGTGTTCGGTTTGCATGGCGGTGACCGGACTGGCATGTTGCGCAAATAACCCGGCCGGCGCAGCGGTTAATATGATCCAAAGTACTATTTGTTTCATCGCACGAATGTTCACTTACGCCGGAATATGCCACATTTTATACTTCCCAAGCTTTTACGCGTCGCCAAACATAAGCAAGCGTTATCACTACGCCGTTGTTGGTGTTAACACCAACAACAAAAAATTGAAATATGCCCAAAATCGGGCCGAGAAGATTCGGATGGTCCCCGGCTCTCACCAGCCTGCTGTAAAAACAATTATCTACTGGATTCATCCAAAAAAAAGGCGTACACCCCAAAACAGTTGTTGGTGTTAACACCAACAACTGAAAATGACTTCACCCAGCGCTACATCTTTCGTATACCGTTGCGCTATGTCAGGTGATGTCCATCATTTTGGCCTAATAAAAAACGAGATATGTACGTTTACCCTAAGAATAAAGACTGAAAATCCGTATCAGCCCAATTTCCAGCAATCAAGTGAGGAAATACTGCAGCTGCCAGCTATCATCCACCGCAAACCGCATTTGTAGCGAAGCATTCGAAGGTTTGGCAACAAGCGGGTCAGCCTCAAGAATCCTTAAAGTGTTAACTATCACAAGATCGCCTGAAGTTGCAATTCATCCACACCAATCTTCACCTCCTAGATTTACCGCCTAAGCTTGCTATAAGTTGACGAAAAGCTATTGCTCCATAAAATACAACTAGCATTTTTTGCATCTAGCAGTTTCTAAACCCCGCTATGATAAGATGCACCTCGACGGAAAACGTACTATTGCCTACTTACCATTTTTAAACAAATGGATAAAGAACGCATAGTAACCTGACCGACCTCCCGATCGCAGTCAGGCGATCCTGAATCTATGGCATTGACAAGTTTTCCAAATTAAGGTCGTATTAACAAATAATAATAATTAACCATATCCATTAAATCTTTGCATTTCGAAGACTGGGTTGATTGCTTTCAAAACAAGCAACATTTCTGGCTGCAATAGTACGTTTTCTCCTTTCATACGTCTTTAGGTAGGCGAGTAGCGATGTATTTGTCATTGATTGAAACCTCTCAAATTTCTCGATGACCAATTCAAAAAAAAACTAACAAACAAATTGGACGTTGGTATTGACAAAAAGAATATTAAGATAGGCTCCCGCTTTGAATGAAACCAGCTTTGAATTGTATCTAAAATGTCCATACTGCCAGTCCCAAAGGGCTTCGGTTCATAAAGCCTTCGGACAAACACATTTATTTTGTGCTCGATTTGAAAACGTATGTCACAAACACATAATTAACTTTTAAACAACAAATTAAAGCACAAGTATGAAAAACATTGCTATCAATTTTTCAATCTCATGCGTGCTTTGGTTGGGCTACGGAAACGCCCTATTTTCTCAGAACCTTGTGAAGAATGGCCATGCTTATTCGGCAAAAGGTGATACTACCGTGGGGGGAAAAAAAATCATTGATTCATCTATTTTTGAAACAACAGGAATAGGCGATGGTAATATCTGGCCAAAAATCGAAGACGCCCATCTCAGCAAGGATGGCAGGTACGTTTCTTATATTGTAAAAAATTTCCCTGCCCCTGGGGAGAAGGAAATAGTGTTTCAAGCAACTGACAGCAGTTGGGAACAAAGTCTTGTTACAACATCATATGGTCTCATGTCCGATGATAGTAAGTGGGCAATAGTCAGTATGGGTAAAGATAGCATTCAGATTCTTCGGTTGGGTACTAATGAAATGAAAACCGTGGGTCATATACATGATTATCAATGGAATGAAAAAGGAGATTTGATAGCCTACATTCAAACAGGAGATAGCAATCTAACCTTGTTTGATCTAAATACCGAGAAAGAACAGAATTTTGGGCAAGCCAATGATTTTCATTTTAGCCCGGCCGGTAAAAAGCTTGTATGGGAAAGGCTCGAAAAAGACAGTTCCGGTAAAAAATACACCTTGCATTGGATGAATATTCCGAATGGTATATCTCAAAGGCTCGACGAAGACAGTACAGCATTCGATCTCTGGAGTCTTGTTTTTGATTCGTCGGAAACGGCCGCGGCGCTGGTAAAAGACAGCTCTTTATGGCTCTATAAAGAGTCTATGGCCCACGCTCTTATGCTTGTAAACCCATCCAGCCGAGAGTTTCCCGTAAATATGCACCTTTCGCCAGATGGAATCGCCTTTAGTAACGATGGTCACCGATTATTGTTTAAATTGGAAGAAAATCTCTTTCATGCTCAATCTACCCCGCCAGAAGCAGCAGTGCAAGTGGACGTCTGGCGCTATGATGACAATCCAGACCAGGAATCACAGCTCCGGGATCCGTGGATGAAACAGTATTATCCGGTTATGGTAGATCTGGATACCTGGTCTGTACAATATCTTGGAGCAGAAAATAGATATTTTGCTGAGCCGGAACAAGGAGAGTCTCATCCTTTAAAATACTTGCTATATACCAATGCGACGGGTACGACCGATTACTGGTGGCATAAAGATAGTCTTCCGTCAATTTACCTGGTTAACACAAACAACGGAATTTCAAAAATTGTCAAAAAAAATATCGACTATTACCCTGCTGGTAGTGATCCAAAAGGTATAGAATTCACCCTGTCGCCTTCCGAAAAATATGTTTTATATTACAATCCACTGGCAAACTGTTACTTCAGCTATAATACTCTAACTGGCAAAACAAAGAACATTTCTCTTTCAATTTCAGTGCCCCTAACCAGCAATAAATTCGCAGATAATACAAACAATCCAGCATTTCAACACCCTGCCGGCATTGTCGGCTGGCTAAAAGACGGCAAGGGATTATTGGTATCTGATAATTACGATATCTGGCTACTAGATTTATCTGGCAAGCGGAACGCTGTCAAAATTACCGGAGGGTACGGCAGGAAACATCACATCGCCTTTACACTAGTAGGGAAAAGGCCAGGAATAGACATTACATTTAATATTGCTCCGGATTCTACTCTTTTATTAATGGGTTTTAATGAGATTTCTAAATATGAAGGTTTTTATACAATTTCGCTGAACAATCCTGGCAATGTCCAGGAAATTACTAAGGGGTCGTATTGGTACCGCGAATTTAGGAAAAGCGGTA